>Ga0153980_1000433_pt1 | contig 19216 bp, 17 predicted proteins | sample TSGA064MetaG_FD_104722 | JGI IMG/M metagenome (GOLD analysis project Ga0153980, IMG submission 104722) | Attine ant fungus gardens microbial communities from Georgia, USA - TSGA064 MetaG | ecosystem: Host-associated > Fungi > Mycelium > Unclassified | place: USA: Georgia, Magnolia Springs State... | reverse complement strand
CCAGCGTTCATCCTGAGCCAGGATCAAACTCTCCATGATAGATGGTTTGACTAGCTATAATTTAAAATAAACTTTGACGTTCTGTTTAGTTTTCAAAGAACTTCTCACATCGCTTTGTTTTTTAGCGACTTGAATATAATATCATATTCAAAATAGGTTGTCAACATTTTGTTTTAGGATATTTTAGCTTCAAAACCTGAACAATTCTAACAGAGGTTCTGACTTCTTTTGATGACTTGATTATAATATCATTCTGATAATTATTTGTCAACAGCCTAGGTCAATATTTATATCTTTTAATTCTAAAATTACTTAGTCTAAATTCTGACTAACGATTTTTGCCCTCAAACTCAGGTGACTACTTACTAAGATATTCTTAAATAGAGTTAGTGTGACTATAAATTTTGTTGTAAACACCAACTTATTTACAATAACCGTAAAAATAATAAAGAGAGATTTATCATATTTTTCATCTATTTTATAATATCCCTTTATTATTAATAAAAAAGATTAAATCTTAAGTATTAACTAATAAGTTAGTTAAATAGTTCCCATTTAAGTAAATCAGGATAGAACCAGATACTTGAATCTTAAAATAAAGGATATTTTAATACACTAGTTCATCCAAACGACTTCAAAATAAAAAGGTATGACTTCTGTAGTTCACACCTCTAATTGTTCTATTAACTTTTTTGTAGCAGTGCCTCTGGGTTAAGGCATTCTAACTCAGGTAAAACAAACCGGCCATTTTCACGTACTAATACTCCGTCAAAATAAATTGAACCGCCTCCATATTCTGGACGTTGAATTAGAACTAAATCCCAATGAACTGCGGAACGATTTCCATTATCCGCTTCCCCTTCATAGGCAGCTCCTGGTGTAAAGTGAAGACTGCCATCGATTTTCTCATCAAATAAAATGTCTCCCATCGGCTGCTTAATAATAGGATTCACACCCATTGCAAATTCACCGATGTAACGGGCACCTTCATCTGTATTAAAAATTTCAGTTAATTTATCGAGATCGTTATCGGCTGTGGCCTTTACAATTTTTCCGTTTTCAAACTCTAGTTTAACTTGATTATAGACAGTTCCTTGATAAGGACTAGCTGTATTGTACTGAATCACCCCGTTCACGCTATCACGAACCGGAGCTGTAAACACTTCTCCATCAGGCATGTTACATTCTCCAGCACAAGGAATAGCTGGAATGCCTTTAATTGAAAATGTTAAATCAGTTCCAGGTCCTGTAATATGGACTTGATCTGTTTTTTCCATGAGTTGCTTTAAGTTTTTCATGGCATCGTTCATGACAGTATAATCAACCAAACAGACTTCGAGTAGAAAATCTTCGAAAGCAGCTAAACTCATTTTAGCCTTTTGAGCTAATGCTGATGTAGGATAGTTTAATAATACCCATTGCTTTTGCTCCACAATTAAATCCGAAACTGGTTTATTAATACGAGCTTGCATCACTTTAATTTCACTTGAAACCTCGCTGTACTCAGAATCGTTATCCTCAGCATAAACAGTTACCAAAGCATCCATATCTTTATACTTAGCCAAATTCCATTCTGTTACCTTTTCCATTCTCGCTTTTGAATTACCCAATGAAATTTCGCGACCTATTTCATCATCTATTATTTCTACATAAGGATAAGCTCCTAAGCGATAAGTCTCTTTCACTAATTCTTTAATTAACGGTTTAGCTGCAAAATGACCTTTAATTAGCACATGCTGACCTGCTGTTACACAATTGGAATACTCCAACAAGATATTAGCTAATTTTTGTAATCTAGGATCTTTCATCTTTACACTCACCTTTTAAAATGTCGATTATTGTTATAGACGTAATACCAATGCTCTGCAAACCCTGGGGCAAAAGGACCTCTTCTTGTTTTTATCAAATCTATTAAAATATCTAATTGTTGCTTGATTATAACTTGAATCTCTTGAGGGTATTTCATCTCTTTTTTATGCTTCCGATATTCATCTTCGTCTAAAATTTTATAAGTTAAATCTGGATAAACTTTAATATCTAAGTCATAGTCTATATATTTTAGTACTTTTTGATCATAAATATACGGCGAACTTAAATTGCAATAAAAATAAACTCCATCCTTTCTCAGCATACAGAGAACATTAAACCAATAATGACTATAGAAGTAACAAACAGCAGGTTCCCTTGTATACCAAGTTCTTCCGTCAGCTTCCATCACTAGTGTTTTATGATTAGCACCAATAATCATTTCATCTGAAGCATCTAAAATCGTTGTTTCATGCCAGATGCGATGAATATTAGTATTATGCTTATAACTGTGCACTTCAACGGATTGCCCTATTTTGGGATACTTCATCTAACATCACTTCTTTCCCTGCTACTATTTATATCTTAATACTATTTTGTGGAACTCTTGCACTCCATCACCGCTTAAGCGTAAGAATTTATCGTCTCATATAAATAAGGTACAGATTCAAAATTATAGATCTTAGCCTCACATTGACTATTTTTGTGAATGAGTAGGCATGGAACTGACAAAATTTCAAAATCAATAGCTAACTGCTCATTTATATTCAGATTAATTTGTTCAAATATAACGGATTGACACATTTCTTGTATAACAGCTAGCATTCTTTTCGCTAGCTGACATGTTCCACATGTTGGCGTGTAGACTAAAGTTACCACCGTGCTTGCTTGACACCACTCTTCTTTTAAATCACTGTAATTTAGTTCTTTTATAGAAGAAGTCATGCTTTCTTCCACGTCGCTTCGTAGACTGGCTCTTTAAAACCAAAGGTAACTTGATGGTCATTGTAAGCTAACGGGCGTTTGACCAACATACCATCACTTGCTAATAATTGATAACATTCTTCATCTGATAAAGTTGAAATTTTATCTTTCAAACCTAACTCTCGATATTTCATCCCACTTGTGTTAAAAAACTTTTTAATGGGTACATTTGCTTTTAGATGAAGCTCTTTTAGTTCAGTAACTGTTAAGGGCTCTTCCACAATATGACGCTTTGTTACCTCTACTCCATTGGCAGTTAACCACTTAACTGCCTTCTGGCAAGTTGTACATTTTGGATAAATTAAAATATTCATCATTTCTCACTCCTCATATAAAAGCTTAGAGCACAGGCAAAATATTAACAAAATTTTATAAACAACTCTTGCTCAAAGCCAAATTCTCACTATAAATTATACCTGAATTTAACGTTCTTGTCACACACCCTAATATAAATCCTTTAGTTTTTCATTTTATATTGCCATAAATACCAAAAAACGATCAAATGATCGTTTTTTGGTAATTTGTAGTCGTGTTGATTATCTATATTAGCTTCACTAAAGCATTTTTCTAATAAAACCTTATGCAATATATCCCATTTTAAATAAGGCACTTCCAAGTATTAAATTACTTATTTTGAGAGTTTTGCCCCATTTGTTGTTGTGCTTGTGTTACCAAACGTTTTGTAATTTCTCCACCTACAGAACCATTTTGGCGTGCTGTCGTATCAGGTCCTAAATTTACTCCGAACTCATTTGCAATTTCTGCTTTCATGTTATCCACAGCTGCTTGAGCTCCTGGAACAACTAATCTATTGCTGTTACGATTATTACTATTTTGTTGGTTATTCATTTGGCATACCTCCACAGTTTTTAGATCCTTTATTTAACTAACTAAGAACATCTTTAAAACTTCAAATTATTTTTGACTTAATTGTTGTTGTGCTTGAGCAACTAATCTTTTAGTGATTTCTCCACCTACAGATCCGTTTTGACGTGATGTCGTGTCCGGTCCTAATTGTACTCCAAACTCGCTTGCAATTTCAGTTTTCATGTTATCAATTGCTGCTTGAGCTCCTGGAACAACTAAGTTATTGCTGTTATTGTTATTACTTTGTTGTTGGTTGTTCATTTCGTTTCACCTCCTTGGTACTTTTAATTTGTTCAAATGCGACAAATTAATACACCTTTTTTAATTTTTTTTAAATTTTATTTTTAAAGCCTAAATCTAATGGTTTTATCCCCATACTCCTAATCACATTATCTCTAAGAAGTCTGAAGTTTAAGTTTGTGCATTTCGTTCTTTGTGTAAAGAATGAGCTTATTTTCTTCATAATAAACGTACTTAAATTGATGTAACTGCGTCATTTGGTGTTTTTCTAGTTCTTTTAGTAACCAATCCTTATCTTTTCCCAAACTCTTCAAGGCTTCTATTTTTATTTGTCCTGAAATGATAAGAGGCAAAGGAAAAACTTTGGTTGGGAGTTTCTTTTCAAAAATACTAATTTTCCCATTTGGCTCTAACACTGCATATTGAATGTCCTCTATGGAAGCAATTTTTTTTTGTCGTAACATCATCATCACTTCATCTAATTCAATATTTAAGTTTCTTAACTCGGAGTAGTCAATTCGACCATGTTTTATAATAAGAGAAGGTTCTCCATCAACAATTGAACGTGTTTTAGGAAACTTAAGTTGTACTTTTGCCATGATGATCTGAAGTAAAACAAGCATTAGAAATCCTCCTAATGAATCGAGCCAATATTCTTCTTCTACAATTCCAGTCGCCACTACGTCAGCCACAATTAGATTGACAACAAAATCAAAAATACTCAATTGACTAATCTCTCGTTTCCCCATCAATCGGTAACAAATTAAAATAACAATATAGAATCCACCTGCAAGCAATACAGAGATAAGAGCTCCTTTAATATCCATTTAAATACACCTCACTTATTTAACTTATTAACCGATAATAACCTTTTTTAGTATGGACTTGTATAACCTTTATATGCCTGACAATTAAATTTCCAGATAAAAAAACATTCTCTATAAAAGCCAGGGAATGTTTTTAAATTTAAACGCCATGATAATAATGACCTTGTATACCGTCATTCACTTTATAATCAACTAACCAAGCTTCATCTTACAGTCTAACGCAGTCCATGAATCGTATTCATTCACCTTTTAATGAATGGATGTGAATCGAGTTAATCGTGAAATTTAATAGGGGAATGCTTCTTAATCATAAAGAGCAAACTCTATCATAAAAAATAGCTTCAACTGGTAGAGGTGAATGAGAACCAAATGTTAATTTGTTTTTGATTAAACTCATCAGATAGCGTCGCTTGTTCAACACCTAATTGTCCCAGAGTCTCAATACTAGGTACATTATTAGTATTAAAAGAACCAAAACCATCAACCATTTGGGAATAAGATTCCATTTTTAAAGTTTGTAATTTGCCATTGCCTAGCTTTATAGGTAACTCTTACTACTTAGAGGAGAAATCCGCTATTATATATGGAAGTTGTGAAATTAATTGCTTTTAATCATTGGCCATCAGACCAAAGCTAGAGACAACGTTTTCATATTTTTAGAAAAATTGTTTGAATTTTACTATAATCTAAAACAGCTGCTAACAGCTTAACATGTCTCAGAATGACCGCTAACGTGATCGCTGGAATTCTTTATAGGATATAGGCGCAATTATTTTCACCTTAGAACGCTGATGACCACTATCAACTTGCAGGCATTTTCGTTCTAATTGAGTAATTTTAAAGCTCTAAAAACATTGAAAAAGAGCAATTTAACTCGACTAACTCAAGATTAGCCTTCTTAACCCTATTACCTTTTACATACATTTTATGAACTTGATTCCCGAATTCTTCACGACAAAGCGCAGATCGTCATGAATATCTAGCCCTCTCTCTAATTGCAAGGTCGCTCGCTTTCCTTTGGTCTATATTAATATTCCCAATTATGATTCCTTTAGTATTAGGGCGATCGGAACTCAGCCAACGGTACCCACTATTATTAAATAAAAATCCTTTTGTAAACCCGCGACTAAAGATTTGTTCTAAGTCTTGATGACACTGTCTTGGAATATTAACGGTACAGTTTAGAGATAACCATCAATGGCTTCTGATAGGCTTTTACACCGGTCCCCACATATATGGCTTTTTTCACTGATATAAGGATTTTAGATTATTTCATAACAAAAGATACTAGAAAAACAATAAAAACCCTATACGGGGCTTAAAAAAGGCTTTAAAATAAAGGCTGGTGTTCAAAGCGTAGACCGCTCACCCCAACGGGGTAAATTTAGGTTTTATACGCTGGTCGGTATAAAAGCGTTAGATAAGCGATAAACGAACTTAGAGAGCTTAAAAAAGGCTTTAAAATAAAGATTAATCCATGACTAAAATGGCTGGAGGGCTCGCCCCGACCCTAAACAGCCTTCTTTTTGTAGGAAATAACTCCAGCTTCAATTAATACATCGCTTTGCTCGATAATTTTCAATCACGAGGACTTAATAGATAGTTTCCCTATTTCAGAATTCAATGTTTTACCCTTGCAACGATCCTCTAATTCATAAGGTATGCGACAGGCTTGGCATTATGCTCCGTGAACAAATACCTCCAGTTCATCCCCTTTTATTTCTGACACAATCACTTCAAGGGAGCTTTCCCGGGCAATAACAGCACAGCTAATCCGAATTCTTTAGCGTGTCGCATACCTTTTTGATTTTAAAAAGTCATTTGCGTGCTAAAATGTAAATTAAAATCAGGACACCATTGTTTAATGAGATTAGCGACTCGATGTCTTGAACAATGATAGCATCTACATCATTTAAGAATATAGAATAAATGTAATCTATTAGAGGTTCTATTTCAGCATCAAAAATCTTAGTGCCAATTGAGTACGATGATATAACCCAAAAAGCCAACCAAACTTCCAGCAAATAAAGACAATGAAGCTTTTAACTTAAAAGCAAAGGCTAATTTGAGTTAAAAAACAGTTTCATTAAATCAATTAAAAACACTATTATAAAGCTAACCAATATGCTGGAGGAGCCGCTGAACCGATACCTGGTTGAGGTACCCATTGGTATTTAGGAGTAGTGTTTTCCCTCAAAATAGGTCTAGCGCTCACATTGCGCATACCATAATGAAGGATGTCCTTCATTTGATTTGCTTGTCCTGTAGGTACATCAATATATATTAGAGGATTCCCGAAAAAGGAACTTAGTCCGATAAATGTTACAGAGTTTGAAAGCTCCATATGGGTAATGTTATTGCCCCAAAACACAGACTGACCTATAAATATCACTGAATTGGGAATTTTAAGTTGGGTTAACTGATTGCTTCTAAAAGCGTAATTTCCTATGGATGTCACTGAATTAGGAATCTCCACCTGGGTGAGCTGGTTATTAATAAATGCTGAACTTCCTATAATTCTCAATGAGTAAGGCATCTTTACTTGGGTAAGTCGGTTATTGCCAAAGGCATGTTCTCCTATCTCTGTTATTGTACTTGGAATAGTTACTTGAGTGAGTTGATTGTTCAAAAAAGCAGCTCTCCCTATACTCGTCATTGAACTTGAGAATTTAATATCAATTAACTGATTTCCTGCGAAAGCTGATTCTCCTATAGTTCTAACTGAATTAGGAATCTCTAATTGGGTGAGTTGATTTTCTCGGAAAGCACTAACCCCAATTGATGTGACTGAGCTAGGAATTTCTAGTTGGGTAAGTTTGTTATAGGCGAAAGCTCTTCCTTCTATAGTTCTAACTGAATCAGGAATCTCTACATGTGTTAATTGCTTTCTCTCAAATGCTCGACCACCTATACTGGTTACGCTATACTTTAAACCTTCATATGTCACAGTGGCTGGAATGACAACTTCTAAATTGGATCCAGTATATCCTATCACAGTTGCTTCCAATGTATTCGGATTAAAACTGTACTGGATGCTACTTTCAGGAGAGGTGACGTATTGACTTATAGTTCCGGAAAAATTAACCTCATTCCAGCTGACTGTATTTTCACGCAAATCATTCCATATGAGATTACCGTTTTCAGAATTGTAGCTTCCACCTTTTGGTTCAAAGGTTAAATTAGGAATCTGACCGTTTAAGTTTCTAATTATGACCTGATCCGTAAAATGATCAAAACTAACAGGAGGAAGCTCTATAAATTGATAATTTGCAATAATAATTGCTTCTAGGTGCCCTAAAGATGATAAGTCAGTGACCTTATTCTGAGATAAATCTAATCTATCTAGCTTAATCAGATGACTTAAATGCTTTACATCAGTTATGTTATTATGTTCTACACGTAAGCCAGTTAAATTTAACAGACCACTTAAAGGCTCTAAAATCTCTATATTATTATGACCTAAATCCAGCTCACTTAATTTTATAAGGCTGTTTAAGGGTTCGATATCAACTATGTTATTATGAAATAACACTAACTTATCTAAGTTTACTAGTAAACTTAAGGGTTCTAAGTGACTAACGCTGTTTCTTGATAAGTTTAACTGCTTCAGAGAAGTCAAATTCTGAATTCCTTCTAAGTTTTTAATATCCTCATTATTTAAATCAAGAGAAATTCCAATATTGTTTAGCTCTGTAAGCATCACTGTTTCATTGGATTGTCTATTTAATTCTGATGCTATCCTAGTTGCTAAGTTATGATCTGGAAAGATATCATTAAACGTTAGCAATTCTTCTATTCCATCAGCCTTTATTTGAGGCATTCCTATACTAATAAAAATTAATGCCGAAAAAAAGAAAAGAAAAAAATGTTTTAACTTATTGTCGTTTTTCATTTATACCCCTCACATCACTTATTTGATAAATATTTATTAAACACGGTACTCCTTCCATTCTCCGTCTTCTTACTATTGCATAAGTCCCGTCTGCTCTCTCTACATCCTGTATTCATATAGATAAAGAATGGGTCAATATCTTTTCAATAGTATATTACAATAATAACATATTCTAGTATAAATGAATACTTTTTTATATATTTGTATTTATTAGTAAATTAATGTAATAAGTTACCTTTTTAAAGTTGAAACAACAGGATACCTCATGTCTTGTCAAAGTTATACTTTTTCTATTTCTAAATGAGATTCCATACAAGAGATTTTTTTGGTAAGGTAATTTTGGAACTCTTTTTATTAAATCTTGTTGAAATAATATCAAAGTTGTCTCTTAAATTAAAAAATAAGAAAACTATCAAAGTTTTACAAATCCTTCATCGTTACAACGTCATGATTGCTAATTAAGAAAAAATGATTTTACTAGTTACGGAAATATATTCCTATCGTAAATTTTGTTTCCCAATTACGTTTATAAAAATTTATGATCCATTTTACATCTTAAACTTACCTAATCTAAAGAAAAGAACTCTTAGGTATAAATTCGATAATATTTACAAACGTTATTTACTAAGGAGGTTAAAATAATGTCTGGAAAGATTCATAAGTACAATGAGAAGAAGATTAAAGTAAAAGATCCAAAGATAGGTGAACCAGTTCCTGGAACTGGCATTAAAACAAAGAAAAAAGAGCAGAAACATTAATTTTTATTTTATTACCTCTACTAGGTGGATAGCTTTAAAATTTAGATTTATAATGAAGGTCCTGTGTTTTACAATCAGCTAGTTTACCTTTTGCTATTAAGTACTAAGGTTAAGTGAAAAACTAATAGCTGATAATACTTCACTACCTAATTTATTGCAAATAATTCGCACAAAAAAGAATGAGGAATAGATAAAACTAGATCTCATTCTTTTGTTTAATTAAAAATAAGCGTTTGATAAATCATGCGATCCCTAAGTTTGCTTAATTGTAACAAAGCTCTCCTCCCATCATACTCAAAAACAGGTGCTTTTTAGTTAAACCTTCAACCAAACATCATCGTGTACATTAAACCCGCTACTAAAGCCCCACAAATAGGACCTATAACAGGAATCCAAGCATAACTCCAATTAGCGTCACCCTTATCTTTAATTGGTAACAAGGCATAAGCAATCCTCGGACCTAAATCTCGGGCTGGATTAATGGCGTAGCCTGTCGTCCCTCCCAAGGAAACACCAATCACGAAGATAATTCCCCCTACTCCCATGACCCCTAATGTTCCTGGATCTCCAGCAGTTGTTTCCACGATTCCTAAAATACCAAATACTAAGATAAAGGTTCCTAGAAACTCTGATATAAAGTTTTGTTTTAGATGACGAATAGCAGGACTAGTACAAAATGTGGCTCGCTTGCTACTTGGATCAGATGTTAGATCATAGTGATCTTTATAGTGGACATAGACCAAGCAAGCTCCTATAATAGCACCTACCATTTGGGCTCCAATATAGCCAGGTACTAAAGACCATGACAAACTCCCCATGGCAGCAAAACTAACTGTTAATGCAGGATTAAAATAAGCACCACTTGCTGAACCAAATATTAATGCCGGTATCATAACAGCACAAGCCCAGCCGATGGCAATCACAATGAGACCAGCGTTATTACCATATGTTTTTTTTAAACTAACATTGGCCACAACACCATTTCCAAGATAAATTAAAATCATGGTTCCAACTAATTCGGCAAGATAGGCTGACATTTAACAATTCCTCCTCGTTTATTATTTTTACCTACTAGTAAAAATAATGCTTTTAGTTGTAATAATTAAAAGTATTGTCTTATAGAGTTTTCTTTTTAGGCTCATTTAGCCCAGCCAAAAGAGCGCTTAACAGCTTCTTGCCAACCTGAAATAAGTTGAGCTCGAACGGATTCATCAAGATGAGGTTTAAATGTTTGATCCACTCCTACATTTTGAGCAATATCTTCTTTGTCCTTATAATAGCCAACAGCTAGACCAGCTAAATAACCAGCTCCTAAAGCAGTGCTTTCAATAATAGTGGGACGGACAACAGCTGCATTCAGAATATCAGCTTGAAATTGCATCAAGAAATTGTTAGCGGCAGCACCACCATCCACTCTAATGGATTTTAAATCAATACTAGAATCAGCTTCCATCGCTTTGATTACATCGTAGCTCTGATAAGCTAAAGATTCTAAAGTAGCTCGAATAAAATGTTCCTTTTCAACACCCCGGGTTAACCCCACGATAATACCTCTTGCATATTGATCCCAATAGGGAGCGCCTAGACCGGAAAAAGCTGGGACCACATAAACCCCTTGACTATCCTTCACTTTTTCAGCATAGCTCTCTGTAAAAGCAGCATTGTCGATCATGCGCAAGCCATCACGAAGCCATTGAATCGCCGCTCCAGCTACAAAGACGCTACCTTCTAAAGCATATTCAATTTCATCATCTATTCCCCAAGCTATGGTCGTGAGTAAATTTTTAGACTTTACAGCCGTTTCACCCGTGTTCATTAAAATAAAGCAACCTGTCCCGTAAGTATTTTTAACCATTCCCTTTTCGTAACAAAGTTGTCCAAATAAAGCAGCTTGCTGATCTCCTGCTATTCCTGAAATGGGAATTTTTCCACCTAATAAATCGGTTATCGTATGACCATAAATATGGCTTGAAGGTTTAACTTCAGGAAGCATCGCTTTCGGGATATTAAGTTCAGTTAAAATGTCATCGTCCCATTCTAGGCTATGAATATTGAAAAGCATGGTTCTAGAAGCATTGGTATAATCCGTTGCATGCACTTTTTTACCTGTTAAATTATAAAGTAGCCAAGAATCAACGGTTCCAAAAATCAAGTTTCCTTTTTCCGCTTCTTCTCTTGCTCCTTCTACATGATCTAAAATCCATTTTACTTTAGTTGCCGAAAAATAAGCATCTACAATCAGCCCAGTCTTCTCCTTAATAACTTTATCGAACCCCTTTTCTTTTAGGGTTTCACAATAATCAGATGTTCGCTTACACTGCCAAACAATGGCGTTATATATCGGCTTACCTGTCTGCTTATTCCAAACTAATGTGGTTTCCCGTTGGTTCGTAATCCCAATCGCTGCAATATCAGCAGCCTTAACTCCAACTCGAGCTTGAGCCTCTGTGGTCACAGAGACTTGACTGGACCAAATCTCCATAGGGTCATGCTCAACCCAACCTGGTTGCGGGAAAATTTGTGTAAATTCTTTCTGTGCTAACCCTTTAATTTTTCCAGCTTTGTCAAATAAAATACATCTAGAACTAGTTGTTCCTTGGTCTAGAGCCATTAAATACTTAGACATCATTTCATCTCCTTTTATTATTTTCTTTAACTAATCCTATCCTTATCAACATCTTGGAAATCGTTGTTACTCCAATCTTTAGTTCAACACACTTCTTGTAGCTATTACATTAACTCCTGTTTCACAAATATTTGGTACGATGACATCACCCACTTTTATTGGTGGTTCCAGTTGAACGTCTTTAAGTACCTTTAAACATTGAAATATCTTTTCCTTCGGTATGCCCTTTCCTGTTTTTACTGGCACGACACGAATGAATCCGTTGTTAATTTTCACTGTTGAGGTCACGACTCTCAAGGGAGTTGTGCACTCTGATTCAGCATAAACAACTCCTTTTTTACATCTATTACCTGAAACATTCATAACCTTCCCTTCTTCTATTGATACTGTGAGATAACAACCTACAGGACAACTGATACAAGTTAAATTCCTGACCATTTATTTAGCACCTCCTATAAAAAAGCTTCCTGATCTAAGACTTAGCTTGACTAATATGTCTCAATGTATTTAACACTCTAGTAACTAAAATAGATAACAAGTCACGATTCTACTATAAGGGCTTGGGAGATTTACCCGAACTCTTACTTAACATTGTATCTTACTAAAATCAGAACCCGTTTCTTAAAATCGTTGCCCTAAAAGATAACGCTCACTTCGTTGCCACTAGGAACTCCTCAACTCGTTTGACTAAAAAACGGAACATGGATCCTACAGGTCCAATTAAAGCCCGTGCTCGTCTGCTTCTTACTGATCGGAAACTGCACCTCATGAACTAGATTCAACTGCAATCGTTATCTCCTTGACATCTGGATCCTTATCAAACCATTGTTTTTTTATGACAACCGTCTCCATTTCACCTGGGGTCAATATTCTAGCTCTGCGCTTTGCAACTCGTTTCTTATCGAAGTAAACACAAACATCATGATCTTTATAGACACGACTCACCCTAAATTTTAAACGAATATTCTCTTTTACATGAGTTGGGCAAATGATGCAGGGAACAGTATAGCGTACCCCTCCTTCAACCTTAAGGGCTATCCCTCTTGTTTGAGCCGCTCCAAACTTGACAAAATGAGCCGCATTTTTTCCAGCTAGTTTGCTTTCTTCAGTCACAAAATCCACTAAATCATGGACGTGAAGAACATTCCCACAGGCAAAAATACCAGGGATATTTGATTGAAAACCTTCATTTACAACGGGTCCACCTGTTACAGTCGAAAGTTTGATATTCGCTAATTTACTCAACTCATTTTCAGGTAGCAATCCCACTGAAAATAAAACTGTATCACAAGGAATAAAAGTTTCTGTCTCTAGAATTGGGGCTCTGTTTTCGTCTACTTTCGTAATCCAAACCCCTTCAACCCGCTCTTTTCCCTTAATTTGGGTAATCGTATGAGAAAGTTTTAGAGGAATCTCATAATCATCTAGACACTGAACAATATTTCGATTAAGCCCTGATGAATACGGCATAATCTCAATGACTGCTTTTACCTTGGCTCCTTCAAATCTCATTCTTCGAGCCATAATGAGCCCAATATCTCCAGACCCTACAATTACCACTTCTTTTCCAGGGATATAACCATCTATATTGACAAATTTTTGTGCGGTACCTGCTGTATAAATACCCGCCACACGGCTTCCGGGTATGTTTAATGCACCTCTTGATCGCTCGCGACACCCCATTGCCAGTATAATCGCTTTGGCTTGAATTTCCATCATCCCTTCTTCATTAACAGCAACTATTTCTTTAGCCTCATTGACGCTAACGACCATGGTACTTAACTTAACAGGAATCTTTAAATCGTCAATCATCTCAATGTATCTAGCCGAATATTCAGGACCAGTCAGTTCTTCTTTAAATGTATGGAGTCCGAAACCATTATGAATACATTGATTTAAGATGCCTCCTAACTGCGAGTCACGTTCTAATATTAAAATATTATCAATCCCTTGTTCTTTAGCCCCTATAGCAGCAGCAAGACCTGCAGGACCGCCACCAATAATTGCAATATCCACCTCGGTCACACTTATCACTCCTAACTAGCATTGCTTTCATTTACAAAAATGTCTTATTTTCTTCAATTAAGAATTTTGAATGCCCCCCAAATTTAGTTACATCTGTCAGGTTAAGATTCAATTCTTCAGCTAAGATTTCGATCACCTTCATATGACAAAAACCGCCTTGGCAACGTCCCATTCCTAATCTTGTCCGCCTTTTTATCGCGTCTACATCACTTATTTGAGGCAACGATCTAAGCGCTTTTAAGATTTCGCCTTTCGTAACCATTTCACAACGACAAACCATTTTCCCATAATTAGCATCTTGAGCAATAAGAGCTTGACGTTGCCCATTTGTTAATTTCTTAAAGTTAGGAGCTGCCACTCGTTTCGGATTAAAATTTATTTTTTCAGTAGGAGCTAATAAGGAAACCACTAATTTTTCAACTTCTTTAGCAATAGCAGGAGCTGCTGATAAGCCAGGTGAATCTATTCCACATAAATTAATTAAACCGGGGACATCCTTCGCTTCCCCTATTAAAAATTCTCTCCCTGGACCATGCGCTCGCAAGCCTGCAAACGAGGTGATAATCGCCTCCTTTTTTATTTTATTTACCGACAACGACCCTGTCCCCAAAACATATTTTAATCCGTCTAAAGTAGTTGATACATCATCTTTTAAAGCGACTGCTTTTGAAGTAGGCCCGATGAGGATATTCCCATCTACAGTAGGTGTAACCAACACACCTTTCCCCAGTTTTGTCGGTAATTGAAAAATAGTACGGCTTACTAAATCTTTCTCTGTCGTATCTAGTAAAACATATTCACCTAAGCTAGGTTGAATTTCAATTTTGTGGCGACTTAGCATATTATTAATGTGATCGCTAAACAATCCAGCTGCATTAATTAGAACTTTAGCTTCTATTTTAGGCTGGTTGTGATCTTTACTTTTTATGTTAAAGCTTCCATCTCCTTGCTTAACCACATGTTCAACTAGATAATTAAATAAAAACTCAACACCATTTTCTACTGCATTTTCAGCAAGTGCAATGGTCATTCCGTAAGGAGAAACAATTCCACCCATGGGAACAAAAAGGGCTGCATATACTTCTTGATTTAGATTAGGTTCTAAAACTCTAGTACCCTCTCCATCTATAATAGACAAACCTTTCAAGCCATTTTTCTCACCTTGTACTTTTAAGTTTTCAAGAGTTGCCACTCCTTCTTCATCAAAACACACAACCAACGAGCCACAACGCTTAAAAGAAAAGTCTAATTGCTGTGCGAGGTGATCGAATAACCTTTGACCTTCCACATTTAATCTAGCTTTTAATGTCCCAGGTTTTTCATTATAGCCTGCATGAACAATGCCGCTATTTGCCTTGGACGTACCAATCCCGACATCAGACCCTTTTTCTACAACAACCGTCCTGAGATGATAACGAGATAATTCTCTAGCAATACCTGATCCGATAACTCCAGAGCCGATAATGGCCACATCATACATGTTTATCTCCACCTTTAACCCATTTCATTTAAATATGCCCCGCAAATATTAGCAGTGTAACCCTATACTTAATGATCTTCAGATCTCTTAATAAGCTTATTCATTAAAACGATATTCTTTAACAAAAACTCTTTCTCAAATCAATGATATCGCTTACCTAAAAGAAAGTCAATAACCTTTGGCGTTTTTTGTTAACGATATTTTTTATATCAGCTGACTTAAAAAGCTTGCTTAGGTACAGCTGTAATCCCAAACTTAAAGCTTTTGTTGAAAAATGAATGCCAATTCCCAACAAAAACAAGAAGCCTTCCTTTTAAATCAAAATGCAGTAGATGACACGAATTAACCCCACATCCAAGTCTTCTTAGCAAAACTTAATTGAAAAACAATAGGCATTTCAATTATTAATAATAACTTCATGAAAAAAATATAACACTCAAGAATTTAATGAGCTAATCTCGCTCCCTTCCCCTCCTCAATCAATTAATTCTCCTGTCAAAGAGCTTAAAGTCAATTAAACAACAAACTTTTAAATTTAAAAGATTATCTCTTTTTAAAATATCTTGACTACTCCTTGTCGTTCGGTAAATAAATCATTTACATTTTTTATAGGACTACATATGATAAGGCAGAGTGAAATCCCTGCCTTCATTTACCACTGTAAACCTTGCCGAACTCACCCATTACGCCTGCTTCAAATCGTTTTTCATTTTAACGAGATACTTTGCGATCAGGTTATAGTCATCTTGACTTAACGACTGGCTTTCAATCATTTTAATTAGCATAATCTCTAATTGTTCTACTTCTGCTTTAGTTTTCATTCCTAGTCCTCCTAATAAAAAAATCAACATTGCTCTGATTTTAAACACAGTCAACATCTTTACGTTAACTATAATCAGGCTCAGTAAAACTTCTTCACTTCTAATCTGATCTCATATCCTAACACTTCTTTACAATGACGACTATTATAGTTATAGGTTGTTCAAATCCTTTATATCTAGCACGATAAACGGGATATTTTCAGCTAAACTTGCTGCTCTTTGTCATATCCATATCCTATGAAAATTATAAATCCAGACTAGAGGTATCGCCAGTCAATAGCAGCAATCACCCCTCAAACCTTAGCTACATAAAAATAAAGCTGGTTCTACTAGCTCTAAGTTTAAAAAGTAAACCTCAGAGGCAGTTAGAGCTTAAAGCTAATTTACCTACATCATATGGAGTTACAAAAAATGTATGAATTATATCATATGCAGAGACTATTAAAATTTTAACTAAATTAACAAAAAATAAAGATAATTCAAAAGCTAAAATTAAGAAGCGATTAAATAAAAGAAACCTTAAACTTTGTTTGTCTCTCATCTCAAAGTAACCAGAACTTGTTAAACAAGTAGAGATTAAACTGATTTGACTTAAACCCAGAATGACTATCTGTTTAAGAACTCTATAAAATGGAGTTGGGCTTCGTCAAGCCATCTATACATCTGCCTCACTTAGCGTCAACACCAAGTTAAGCTCCTTCCTTGAAATCTTTTTTTTAAGGCTTTGAACCAGGAAATTATTTAAGAATGGCTAGCTGATTTCCATCTTTTTAGTCAACTAATCTATTTCCGAAAATGTTTTAACTTGTTATTAATTTAACCATAAAAAATGCACCCCTTTGAGTGCACTTCATTAACTAAACCACTTTAATTTATATTTATTGAGAAGTAGACTTTGTAATAAATAATTTAGATCCAATAAAAGCAACAGCTGGCACTGTTAAAACAATTCCTAAACTTCCGGCAATACTTCTTATTAATTCAACTGCGATAAAATCATTATTAATGAGTTGATTAAACGGGGTATTGTCTGCATACATAAACATCATCATGTTTAAAGCCGTTCCAGTAAAAGCTAAAATGAGAGTATTCGACATTGTTCCCATAATATCTCGGCCCACGTTCATCCCTGATTTAAATAATTGTTTATCACTAATATCTGGATTATTCTCCTTAATTTCTTCTAAAGCAGAAGTAATGGACATAGCGGTATCCATGACTGCACCTAGAGAAGCAATTAAAACCCCACTGATAAACAACCCGCTAGGTTGTAATTCAAAACCATTTCTTTCAGCCGCAAACATCAAGCTTCCAACATCCTCCATATTAAAGCCGGATATAGAGGCTAAACTTCCAACAAATCCAGCAATGATAGCGGCAGATATAACCCCAATCATGCATCCTAGAATAGCCGCTATCGTTTTAGGTGTAACGCCACCTAACAAGACTAAAACAACAATCGTAACCAAGCTTAAAATAACGATAGTCGTTAAAATAACAGGATAACCCTTCAGCATAAGCGGAATCAGCAGATAAATAATACATATCATGGTAAAAACTAAGCCTGCCACTGACATAATCCCTCGCTTACCTCCAATAACGGCTAGCACTAATAAGAAGACGATAACCAACCCGACCAGAATTTCCGTGCGTTCCATACTGTTAATATCTACACTATGAATTTCACCATCTAGCGTATTAATTCGAACGGAGACTCGATCGCCTACATCAAAAAGTACACTACCCATATTAGTAAAAAAGTAAATAGCCTCCATGAGCTCCCCTTCATAAAATCCTCCTAGCATCTCCACTTGATATACCATATTACCTAAGCGTACACCAGAGTGTTGTTCATCAAAATAAGTATTATCCTCTAAAATAGCAACAATTCTTCCTGTTTCATACTCAACATGTTCATTAGGATTTACTTCCGATGTTAATCGGTTTTGATTTGCATAGTAGATAACACCACCTAAAAGCAATAATCCAACTATTAAAACAATACCTCTTAATACAAACGATTGTTGTTTAGATTTCATAATAACTCCTTTTCTCCCCTTGCTTGGGAACCTATATAACAATTTAGCTTTTTTCTTTTGTTCATTATACGGGAATTTGTAACAAGTTTCAACGGAAGGAATGTATTTAATTTTGATGATTTTTAAGAGAATTATACATAAATTAATACACTTTAACAGAATTTGCTGATTGATATCGGTCAATAAAAGCATTTTATGGAACATAAAATAACTAATTCAGATAAAATACCTTCTAAGTTGTTACTCTCTATATCACTTAATATTTTCCTAAACATTGGGATCTTCACAAGTAAACAATAAACAAATTTTCCCTGCTTGATAAAGTGAAGAAAATAAAGTATAATAGGTTACGTAAGTTACAAATTAACCTGGGGATGTTTTGGATTCGACGGAGGCATTTGAGCTTAATAAGCAAGCCGTGTTCGCCCACGTAAAAAGGTCGAGGTTTTAATAACCGGAAAACCAAACTTACAATTAGCTGCTTAATATAACGTAGCTGCCTCTTCTTTCAATCGCCCATGTTGAATGATTAGGCTCACTAATAGTGGGATACGCTAGTCTATGCCGTTTGAGTAGCCTAGAAGAGATTTTCAAACTCGCGGTCTGGCAGGTAGGTCTTCTGACCAGCCACCCGTTAAATTTAACAGAAGACTAAGCTTGTAGAAAATTAAGTGGTCGATGTTTTCGGACGGGGGTTCAAATCCCCCCATCTCCACCAAACCAAATCATACAATTGCATATGACACTAAAACCCGTGGTATTATGAGGTTTTTTTATTTTGCCTAATTGTAGCAAATGGTAGTCAATTTCATCTGATGGTAGTCAAACTTAATGACTTTATCATTAATAAT
>Ga0153980_1000430_pt1 | contig 19249 bp, 15 predicted proteins | sample TSGA064MetaG_FD_104722 | JGI IMG/M metagenome (GOLD analysis project Ga0153980, IMG submission 104722) | Attine ant fungus gardens microbial communities from Georgia, USA - TSGA064 MetaG | ecosystem: Host-associated > Fungi > Mycelium > Unclassified | place: USA: Georgia, Magnolia Springs State... | reverse complement strand
GAATGTTGATTATGTTGCTATTTTCCACTGTTGCAGAAAAAACTCAAATACCTTTGAATGTGATTAGCTCTATCTTTGGAATTCCTGTAATTCTCATGATGCTTTTGAAGCAGAATAAAGTATAAGGTTATAAAATAGGCATGCTTTTGTTGGTGAATCGCAAAGACGCAATTCTATTTTTATCTTCTTTGTGTTACTTAAGGCGCAAGGATTTTATCTCCGATAAAATTTAAAATGTCTATTTATTGTGTAATCATTTAACATCCTGCTTACTGAAAATCTTTGATTTTTTTGCGCCTTAAAGCAGCATAAAAAGTCAAAACTTCGCGTCTTTGGTTTATTACTCAACTTTCAATCTGATGTTTTTAAAAACGGAGTAACAAGGATTGTTAATAATCTATAATTTAAAAACATTAATTTAGCAAAATATAAGTATTGATTATATACTTTAACTAAATCTTGCTGAAAATCTTGGATTTTCTTGCCCCTTAAAAATAGGACTTTGCGATAAAACAACGACAATGCATCTACAAATCAAACAAGCTAACATCGGTTATGATACAACCTTAATTTCAAATGCTGTAGCAGGCTTGAATTTAGGAGAGGTATGCTTATTGATCGGCAATAACGGAGTAGGAAAAACAACGCTGATTAAATCTATTTTACATCAGATTCCGTTATTGAATGGTGAGATTTTTATTCATCATAAAAGCATAAAAAACCTTTCTGTAAAAGAGATCGCTGAACATATTGCCATTGTTTTCTCAAAATCTGTTGTTCCTCAGAATTACACCGTTGAAGACTTGATTTCACTGGGCAAATACATTTACTATCCTTTTTATTTTGAATTAAAAAAAGAAGACCGCGATGAAGTTTCTGCTATTATCGAAGAGCTGGATTTAAATCAATATAAACACACACTTCTTAAAAATCTATCCGATGGGAATCTTCAGAAAGCATTTATAGGAAGAGCATTAACGCAAAACTCTCCCATCATCATTCTGGACGAACCGACCACACATCTTGATGAAAAGAATAAAATAATCATTCTCAAAACCCTTAGAAAATTAGCAAAAGAGCAGCAAAAACTCATTTTGTTTTCTTCCCATGACTGGCGGCTGGCAAAAGAATTCGCGGATAAGATTTGGTATGTAAAAGACGGTCATTTACACTCAGGCATTGTTGAAGATGTCCTCTTACAACATGATGAACTTACCAATGCTTCTTTGTTTCAGGTAAACGAAAATTTTGTTCCACCTAAAATTACAGCTCCTGATTTTTATAAGGAAATGCTCTATTCTTTGTTACAAAAAAACTTCCAAAAAGACCTTTCTTCTTTCCATTTTGAGTTCCATAATCCATTTTGGACAATCTCTAACGAAAGCACCAAACACCAATGCGAATCTTTTGAAGATATCGTCAATTTCATCAAAAACATTCATTAATACTTAGTTTTCATTGATGTATCGATATACTATGCATGCATAGTATTATGCTAATCATACAATTTAACCATCTACATATCAGTTTATTAACAAATTTTAACGTTAATAAATACTATGCATGCATAATATTTACTAAATTTGGGTAAAACCATTTCAGCAAAAATGATGGATCACAACAAAGATAAAATTGAAAACGTAGATTTAGTATTAAAACAGACCTGGTTAGCTGTTTCTAAAATGTACACAGAACTTGCCCAAGAGCATGATTCTACGGCCGTTCAGGCCCTTACCCTCCTAAAGATCGATCCTAAAGAAGGAACCAGAAGTACCAATCTGGGACCTAAAATGGCCATTGAGCCTACTTCTTTAACAAGGATCATAAAATTATTGGAAGACAACGGATATATCTATAAAGAAAAGACCACCACTGATAAAAGAGAAGTGATCATTAAGCTTACAGATAAAGGATTGAATTCAAGAAATATGTCCAAAGAAGTTGTCGTCAATTTCAATAAAAAAGTGATGGAAAAAATTGCACCGGAAAAAATAGAAGTATTTAAGGATGTCATGCATGAAATCATGAAAATTGCCAACGAATTATTGAACAACAGAAAATAAATGATAAGGAAGCCGCAAGGTTATCTATGATTTTAGAAATAATAAAAATTTACATATGAAAAGAAGAATCAAACATGTAACGGTTCTTGGCTCAGGAATTATGGGAAGCGGTATTGCAGCTCACTTTGCCAATATTGGCGTAGAAGTATTGCTGCTTGACATCGTTCCTTTTGAACTGACCGAAGCAGAACAAAAAAAAGGTTTGACCAAAGATGACAAAGCAGTAAGAAACCGAATCGCTGCTGAAAACTTTGAAAAACTTAAAAAAGCAAGTCCCGCACTGCTCTATTCTCCAAAATTTGCAGATAGAATTAAAGTGGGAAACTTTGATGACGACTTACAAAAGATAAAAAATACAGACTGGATTATTGAAGTAGTGGTTGAAAGACTGGACATCAAAAAATCTGTGTACGAAAAAATTGAACAGTTCAGAAAACCGGGCACCTTGATTTCTTCTAATACCTCAGGAATTCCTATTCACTTTTTAACAGAAGGAAGAAGCGAGGATTTCAAAAAATATTTTGCAGGAACTCACTTTTTCAATCCGGTACGATACCTTCCTCTTTTAGAGATTATTCCAACTAATGATACGGATCCAAAGATCATAGATTTCTATATGGCTTATGGAACTAAATTTTTAGGTAAAACGACTGTTTTAGCAAAAGATACGCCTGCATTTATTGCCAACAGAATCGGGGTTTTCTCTATTATGGATCTTCTTCATAACGTTCAGAAATTAGGATTGAATGTTTCTGATGTTGATAAATTAACAGGTCCTGTTATCGGACGTCCTAAATCAGCAACGTTCAGAACAGCGGATGTGGTAGGTTTAGATACTTTGGTGATGGTTGCCAACGGTGTACGTCAAAGCGGTGCTGAAGCCAATGATTTCAATGATGTTTTTGCTCTTCCTGATTATATCCAGAAAATGATGGATAATAAGTGGCTGGGGTCTAAAACACAGCAGGGATTCTATAAAAAAGTGAAAACGGCAGATGGAAAATCTGAAATTCATGGATTAAACCTTGAGACTTTAGAATATGAACTTCAGGGGAAATCTTCATTCCCTACGTTAGAATTAACAAAAACAATTGATAAGCCTATTGACAGATTTAAAGTGTTGATTGGTGGAAAAGATAAAGCCGGAGAATTATACAGAAAATCTCTGGGTGCCCTATTCGCCTATATTTCTCATAAAGTTCCTGAAATCTCTGACGACATCTATAAAATTGATGATGCCATGAGAGCAGGTTTCGGATGGGAAAACGGTCCGTTTGAAATATGGGATGCAGTTGGTGTTCAGAAAGGTATTGAATTAGCCAAAGATGCAGGTTATGAAGTTTCAGATTGGGTTAAAAATGTAGAAACATTTTATAAAGTTAATGATGAAGGACAAAGCATTTATGTTGATAAAAACTCCGGCGATTACAACAAAATTCCGGGGCAGGATTCCTTCATTATTTTAGATAATATCAGAAAAAACAAAACACTTTGGAGCAATTCCGGAGCTTCCATAGAAGATCTTGGAGACGGAATTATCAACTTTGAGATCCGTTCTAAAATGAATTCTCTTGGAGGCGAAGTGCTTGATGGATTAAACAGAGCGATCGATTTGGCTGAAAAAGAATATGACGGTTTAGTGATCGGAAACCAGGGAACAAATTTCTCTGTAGGTGCCAATTTAGCAATGATCCTTATGATGGCGATTGAGCAGGATTGGGATGATTTGAATATGGCCATCGCTTACTTCCAGAAATCAATGATGAGAGTACGCTACTCCTCTATTCCAGTAGTCGTAGCTCCTCACGGAATGACTCTTGGTGGTGGTTGCGAAATGACTATGCACGCAGACAGAGTGGTTGCCGCAGCAGAAACATATATCGGATTAGTAGAAACCGGAGTTGGAGTAATTCCTGGTGGTGGTGGAACGAAAGAATTAACATTAAGAACTTCCAGAGAATTCCACAGTGATGATGTGAAAAATAACAGACTTCGTGAAGCTTTCATGAATATCGCAATGGGAAAAGTAGCCACTTCAGCATACGAAGCCTACGATATGGGAATTCTTGAAAAAGGAAAAGACATCGTTGCAGTAGATAAAAGAACTCAGATCATGACTGCTAAAATGCTTGCTAAAAGTTTAGCAGAGCACGGTTATACTCAGCCTATCGAACAGAAAGTAAAAGTATTAGGTAAGGACGCATTAGGAATGTTCTATGTAGGAACAGACCAAATGTTAACCGGAAAATTCATTTCCGAACACGACAAGAAAATTGCCGATAAACTAGCCAATGTAATGGTCGGAGGAAATCTTTCTGAACCAACCGTCGTAACTGAACAATACTTACTGAATCTTGAAAGAGAAACGTTCCTACAGCTTTGCGGAGAAAGAAAAACATTAGAGAGAATTCAGTATATGTTGCAAAACGGAAAACCATTGAGAAATTAATTTGTATAATGTCGGTTGTATATTGTAAAAAGTATTGACATGCACAATTTTAGAGAATTGGAAGTCTGGAAAAAATCTATTCTACTTTGTAAGGAGTATTACATTATTTCTAAGAATTTTCCTAAAGATGAATTATTTGGATTGACATCACAGTCAAGAAGAAGTCTTTATTCAATTCCTTCTAATATTGCTGAAGGAGCAGGAAGAGATACCAACCCTCAGTTTTGTCAATTCTTAAACATAGCATTAGGTTCTTCTTTTGAATTTGAAACACAGGTCATTATTGCTAATGGTTTGGATTTCATTAATAAAGATGATTTTGAATCACTAATGAGCGACATCAGACATATTCAAAATATGATAATTAGGTTAAAACAAAATTATTCTAACTAACGTACACTGTACATTTTACATTGTACATAATACATTTTACATAAAATGAAACAAGCATATATAGTTAAAGGATTTAGAACAGCAGTAGGAAAAGCGCCTAAAGGTTCTCTTCGCTTTACTCGTCCCGATGTAATGGCGGCAACCGTAATTGAAAAATTAATGGCTGAACTTCCGCAATTAGACAAAAACAGAATTGATGACCTTATTGTAGGAAATGCAATGCCTGAAGCTGAACAGGGCTTAAATGTTGCCCGTTTAATTTCTTTAATGGGTTTAAATACAGACAAAGTTCCCGGAGTTACAGTAAACAGATATTGTGCATCAGGAAGTGAGGCGATTGCGATTGCTTCTGCAAAAATTCAGGCAGGAATGGCTGACTGTATTATTGCAGGAGGTACAGAATCAATGTCTTATATTCCGATGGGTGGCTACAAACCGGTTCCTGAGACGGAAATTGCAAAAACAAACCCTGATTATTATTGGGGAATGGGCTACACTGCCGAAGAAGTTGCAAAACAATATAATATTACAAGAGAAGAACAGGATCAGTTTGCTTATGAATCTCACATGAAAGCTTTAAAAGCTAATGCTGAAGGGAAATTTGCCAATCAGATCGTTTCTATTCCTGTAGAATATAATTTCCTGGATGAAAATCAGAAAATGCAGACTAAAAAGTTTGATTTTTCAGTCGATGAAGGTCCAAGAAAAGATACAAGCTTAGAAGGTTTAGCAAAATTAAGACCTGTATTTGCCAACGGAGGAAGCGTAACAGCCGGAAACTCTTCTCAGATGAGTGACGGAGCTGCTTTTGTAATGGTAATGAGCGAAGAAATGGTGAAAGAATTAGGCCTTGAGCCGGAAGCTAGATTAGTAGCGTATGCAGCTGCAGGTCTTGAACCAAGAATTATGGGAATGGGACCGATTTATGCGATTCCAAAAGCTTTAAAACAGGCTGGTCTTGAATTAAAAGATATTGAATTAATCGAATTGAACGAAGCCTTTGCATCACAGTCTGTGGCGATCAAAAAAGAATTAGGTTTAAACCCTGATATTTTAAATGTCAATGGAGGAGCTATCGCTCTTGGCCACCCGCTAGGATGTACAGGAACCAAATTAACTGTTCAGCTTCTTGACGAAATGAGAAGGCGTGGAAACAAGTACGGAATGGTTTCTATGTGCGTGGGAACAGGACAGGGAGCAGCTTCAATTTTTGAATTGCTTTAGATTTATAAATAAATGTCAACAGGTAAAAAGATTTCCATATTTATTATCCTTTCAATAATATTAATAATTTATTTCTTTGGTTATAATTATGATTATAAAAGTTACAGCATTTCTGTTATATTCATTCTTTTGTTATTATTTAGTTATATAGGATTAACATTGCCTGTATATGAAAGAATAGCTGGTGAAGATCCTGGGAACTTCTTTTTTAATCCTTGGAAAAAAATTAGATATCTTATTTTAAGTTCTTTATTTATTATTACAATTCTAATTTTAATTTTCAGTACAGTTTTTATTTCGCTGGAATTATCTAAAAAAAGAAAAAATCATTTTTTAGATTCTTTACAAACAAAAACCATTGAAGGTATTATATCTAAAACAGACAGTATTCCGCTAAGATATAGCAAAAAACCTGTTGCATATTTACATTATAAAATTAATGATCAAGAGTTCGAGTTTGAACTCAATAATCCAGATAAGAAATATATAATAAAGCAAAAAATTAAACTTAAATATTCTTTGGAATATCCAAGTATGTTTAAAATAATTGAATAATCTCAAAATTAAAAAACAAAAAAACATATGGCTACATTAAAAGGAGGAGAATTCCTGATCAAGGAAATCCCTGTACATGAAATTTTCACTCTTGAAGAATTGAGTGAAGAACAAAAAATGCTCCGTGATTCTGCAAAAGAATTTATTGATAGAGAAGTTATTCCGCACCACGATCGTTTCGAGAAAAAAGACTATGCATTGACAGAAGAAACAATGCGCAAATTGGGCGAAATGGGATTATTAGGAATTACCGTTCCTGAAGAATATGGTGGCCTTGGAATGGGATTCGTGAGCACAATGTTAGCTTGTGATTATGTTTCAGGAGGAAACGGTTCATTAGCAACAGCTTATGGAGCCCATACCGGAATTGGAACACTGCCAACTCTTCTTTACGGAAGTGAAGAATTAAAAAAGAAATATCTTCCGAATTTAGCTACAGGTACAAAATTCGGAGCCTATTGTTTGACTGAACCGGATGCTGGTTCTGATGCCAACTCAGGAAAAACAAGAGCAAAATTATCTGAAGATGGAAAACATTACATCATCAACGGGCAAAAAATGTGGATTTCAAATGCAGGTTTTGCAGATACTTTCACTCTGTTTGCTAAAATTGATGATGATAAAAATATCACAGGTTTTGTCATAAATCGTTCAGAATTAGAAGATCCAAACAGTTTAACATTTGGTGAAGAAGAGCATAAATTAGGTATTCGTTCATCTTCCACTCGTCAGGTTTTCTTCAATGATATGAAAGTTCCTGTAGAGAATATGTTGGGTGAAAGAAACAATGGTTTCAAAATCGCTTTGAATGCATTGAATGTTGGCAGAATTAAATTAGCTGCAGCAAACCTTGACGGGCAAAGAAGAATCTTAAATCACTCGATTCAATATTCAAACGAGAGAAAACAGTTTGGCGTTTCAATCTCAACTTTCGGAGCAATCAGAAAGAAATTGGCAGAAATGTCAACTGGGGTTTTTGTAAGTGAAGCTGGCTCTTACCGTTTAGCAAAAAATGTTGAAGACAAAATTGAAGAATTGGTTTCCGGCGGGATGGATCATCAACAGGCTGAACTAAAAGGAGTTGAAGAATTCGCGGTAGAAGCTTCTATTCTGAAAGTTTTTGTTTCTGATCTTACTCAAAATACAGCCGATGAAGGAATCCAAATCTATGGTGGAATGGGATTCTCAGAAGACACTCCAATGGAAGCTGCATGGAGAGATGCAAGAATTGGAAGAATCTATGAAGGAACAAATGAAATCAACAGACTTCTTGCGGTTGGAATGCTAATAAAAAGAGCAATGAAAGGAGAATTAGACCTTCTTTCTCCTGCAATGGCTATCAGCAAAGAACTGATCGGAATCCCTTCATTTGAAGTTCCGGATTATTCAGCATTCATGAGTGAAGAAAAGGCAATTATCGCGAATCTTAAAAAAGTATTTTTAATGGTTTCCGGTGCAGCGCTTCAAAAATTCATGATGGATATTGAAAAACAGCAGCATTTATTATTGAATGCCTCTGAAATTCTTAACCAGATCTACATGGCAGAATCTGCAGTATTAAGAGCAGAAAAACACTTCTCTCAGGATTCTGTGGAAGCAGCAATGGCTCAGTTGAACCTTTACAAAGCAGTAGAGAAAATCAATGTGGCCGCTAAAGAAGGAATTATTTCTTTCGCAGAAGGTGACGAACAGAGAATGATGCTTTCCGGATTGAGAAGGTTTACAAAATATACCAACCATCCGAATGTAGTGGCTTTAACTGAAAAGATTGCCGCTCACTATGTAGAAAAAGGAGCTTATTAGTCTCTTATATATATTTGATTTCAAAAGCGTCTCAAATGAGACGCTTTTTATATTGTTGATGGTAAAAAATTGAGTTGATTATTATCAAATCTCTTTACTCATTTCAAACTGTACTACTCTTTCTGAAAGCCCGATTTTCTGTAAAAATCCCAGGGAAGAATCAGAATCATGGTCTACGTTATAGACATACACCTCCTGACCTTTTCTCGCTGTATTAATTCATTCAAATAAGCTGCTGCCAATTCCCATTCTACGGTAGTCAGCAGACACTGCAAACTGATGGATCTTTCCTGATTCCACATTGAAAATGACATATCCTACAGGTACATTATCCCTATATGCTACAGCGGTAGTATATAGACTTTTACCATTTTCTATCGTCTGAACCGTATTTTGCCAGGATGGGAGTATATCCTAGAAAGACATAAATGTATCCCACTGAAATTCAGAAACCGATTGTATCGTCAATTCTTTACTGGATTTCAGAATATTCAGTTTCCCTGAAAAACAGTCCAGTTTTCTCGACACAGTATACCCTATTTTTTCATAGGCTCTCACAGCGGGTTTATTTTCCTGTATTACTTCAAGAATCATCTTTTTGATATGGAGCTCCTGTAGCTGTGGAAGCAGTTCTTCATACATTGCACCGACTAATCCTTTTCCTCTGTATTCAGGTATTACTCCGGTTCCCGCATTATAAACCGTTGGTACAGCCGTATTATTTCTTAAGCCATGAAGCATAAATCCTACGATTTTACCAGATTCAAAAACACCCAGTGATAATTCAGGTTTGATATCTTCCGCTGTAATTTTAGATTTCAATTGCTCAACACTCAATCTGAAAGGCACAATATAATCTGAAAATGACCGGTTAAAAACAGCAACCAATTCTTCGACCGAAGTACCTTTTAAATTTCTAATTTCCATAATTCAGCAATTCTTTTTTTAGTTTAAAATTTATAAAACAGCCCATCAGATCAGCTAAAACAGGCGCTATAAAAGTACTTTATTTCTTTGAGGCCATTCAGTAATTTTTAAAAAATTTTATTTATTTTAATCAATCTCATAAAATATACGGCAAGCTTCAAAAAAAAAGCTGCCTCAGTTGAGACAGCTCTTTTTTAATAAAATGCCATTTCTTATTTTCTAAGTCCGAAGTTTTTAGAAATACCGATGTTAATAGATTTACCAAAAGAAAAATCGAATGTACTGGTTTTTGCATCAGAATTCTTATCGTTAAGATTATTGTACCCAATTCCCCCGATATTAAAGTTCAGTCCGAAACTATTCTTAAAATTGATGAATAAAGCCGGTGTGAACTGTACATACATGCCATTAGCTTTAGAAACAAAATCCTGGTTCAGTATCGTCTGGGTAGCTTTCTGACCCTGATATCCAATCCCTAGGTCTCCATATATAGCAAATGTTTCGCTAAAAGGCTGGGCATATCTTACAAACCCTCCTATTTTGTCCGTATTCACTTTATACGAATCTGATATTTTATTCGTTCCGAAAGAAGCGTTAACCCCTGCAGTCCAATGATTTGCAAACTGATATCCTACTGTCGGAGAAAATTCGAACTTGTTGGTAGTGCCTGAATTGTTGAGTGCATATGTGTTTTTGGTAGAGCTGTATGCGATGTTACCGCCTACCAATAATGTGTTTTTTTGCGCACTTGCTAACCCGAAAAAGGCTATTGCCCCGGTTAAGAATAATTTTTTCATAAATGTGTTTTAAATTTTGAGTGACAAAAATAATTTCTTTTATATCAATACAACAGACATTTTTTATGATTTTAATCATATTTTTCAAGATTTCTTTAACACTATTACAATTCTTAAATATTGCAGTTCACTAAATTTTCCTGATCAAATTCCTTATGAGACCCAATGAAATTCAAAATACAAGAATTCAGCTACTTATTTATTAAACGAACAGAGCGGTAAGAGCAGGTAAAAATAATTTCTTAAAAAAATGCTTTATTATTTCTCACATTTTTTATTTTTGTATCCTATTTTCCCTTGGAATGACAAAAGAAGAAATGCTCCACAGAGCAATAAAAATAGCCGATAAGGCACATAAAGGACAAACTGATAAATACCATGCCCCTTACATTGCCCATGTAATGCGCGTAATGGAATACGGAAAAACGATGGACGAAAAAATCGTTGGAGTTTTACACGATGTAGTAGAAGACCATCCTGAAGAGTTTAGCCTTGAATTTCTAAGAAGCGAAGGCTTTCCCGAAAACATTATTTTTGCCGTAAGCTGCCTTACCAAATATGATCCGGAAGAAGATTATGATGAATTTATCAGACGAACCGAGAGATCTCCTCTTTCCGTTGCTGTAAAACTAAATGACCTTCGTGATAATATGGATCTGCGAAGAGTCAACCGGGAGCTGACTGCGAAAGATATCAAAAGATTTAATAAATATTTGAAAGCGTATCGCTATCTGACTGAAAAATATTAATCTGCCCCAGGGAAATCATAGGTTTTTACAGGATGTTTGGTTCCGTCTATATTGATATTTAAAGCAAGATAGATAAAATGCAAATTTCTGTTTCCAGCAGCGTCAAATTCACGCTGCCAAAGATATCCTGTAAGAACTCCGAAATAATCGTCGATCTGATATCCGAATCCTGCATACACCCTGTTTCTTGCAAAAGTGGGCTTCATTGGGCTTACCAGGAACATTTCGTCATAAGCATTCGCAAATACAGTCCCTTTTTGAATAGTTTTTGAATTTAAAGGGACACTTACGTTAAGACGGTAACGGTAACGCATTCTCTGAGAAGTTTTATCCGTATTTGGCTCGTAAAACCAGCTTTTTTCAATACGGAAACGGTTTTCGAATTTTACGATCCCTTTCTTCAGATCAATCACATCCTGAAGCCAGATTCTGAATTCCTCTTTGCTTAAATCGTGATTTTTATAGTTAACATACCTTCCAAGACCTACAAATGGTTTGTGATTTTTGGTCAGATTATATCCTACTCCCCCTTTTATCTCATAGTAATCGGGGTATGTGTAATCTTCATTGCCCCGGAGCTGGCCTTCCCCATACAGGAAAAATTTGGGATGAAACTTATAAGTCAGAGTCACGGCATTGAAGCTGGAAATGTGATCCTGCGCTTTAAAAAAACACATACTGAAAACTAAACTCAGGCTTAAAAAAAGTTTCATAAAAAATTTTTGCAAATCTAATTTATTTAACAATTTGTTAATATTAACTTTTATTAATATCAACGTAACATCTACTTAATATTGATGTTGTAGGAAAACCCTACATGAAACCACCGTTGTGGCATTGCCACTCCAAAAGCTTCCGTGTATTGCGTATTGGTAATATTGTTGATTAACACATAAACGGAAAAATCTTTCTTGGAAAAACTAAGCTTTTCATCAAGAAGGTTGTAGGTTCCCAAATTGACCCTTTCATTGTATCGATACACTAATTCATTAGTGAAATATTTCAAAAATTTAGTTTCCAGTTTGGTAACCAGCTGATGCTTCAGATTATCCAGAATATATCTTGAAACAAAGCCATTCGATTCTTTAAACTTACTGTCCAGATATGTATATCCTACAGAATATTTCAGCCAGTCCAATACTTTATGATTCACTTCTGCCTCAATTCCCTTGGTATCTATTTTTCCAACGTTCTGGGCATACCATACCGGATCATTTGCCGCATTCTTCACCCAGTCGATAGAGTTGTTCGAATTTCTCATAAAACCACTGATTTTAGCAAGTATTTTGCTGTTCTGGAACTGATATCCAATTTCCGATGAAATTGCATTTTCAGGGAGCAAATCAGGATTTCCCTGCTCTGTCTTGCTTACATAGTACAGGTCTGTAAAAGTAGGAACACGGTGAACTTTAGCAACATTTCCATATACTTTATTATTTTGATTGAAATTATATCCTACATCCAAACCAGGATAGAAAAAATTTCCTTCTTTCGAATAATTGGCCCATGAAATTCCCGGACTAATATTCAATTTTTTATCCAGCAGCGAAAAATGATGTTCAAAGAAAACCTGGGATACAAAACGGTTTCTTTCCCCTAAATTATTACTCGCCAGAAATTCTTTTCTTAGCTCAACGCCAACTCCGGTTGTTCCTAAGCCCCATTGGTAGCTGGAATTAACTTCCCCACCGGCGTTATTACCAATGTGCATATTTCTGTAGCCATCAGGATTCTGCCTCTGATACAGGTACATATCCTGCCCTCTCCTCCAATACACATTAGAGCTCAGTTTCAGATTTCCGAAAGTCTGCTGATGCGCAACACTTACGATAGAAGCCTGGGTTTCTTCATATTGATCTACCGCGGTTCTGGAAGCATAAAAACCGTTTGCTCCGAATTTTTTCTCTGAAAAGCCTGCCTGCAGCCTTAAATCTCCATTCTTGATGCTTAATCTACTTTGATAAAATACATTTCTGATCTCGTAATCCGTATTGTACATGTATCCCTGCGAAGTTGAAGAATTCGCCTGAAGTGAATTGGAAAACTTTTCGTTTCCCAGCTGAGCATTAAATCCGAACCCGTACGTCTCGTAATCTCCGCCATCAGCACTGATCTTCACATGCTTTCCTGGATTAATCTTAGTAATAATATTGATAACCCCGGCATATGCATTCTGCCCGAATCTTCTTGCTGCAGGGCCTTTTATAATCTCAATTTTTTCAACATCATCAAGATCCACCGGAATGTTCAATGAATTGTGTCCGGTCTGGGAATCATTCATTCTGATTCCGTTTAACAAAAGCAATACCTGTTCAAAAGAGCTTCCTCTGAACCCAATATCACTCTGCACTCCATTCGCTCCTCTCCTTCTGATATCCATTCCCGGAACCTGCTGAAGAATCTCATCGATACTGTTCGCCGGAGAATTGACAATATCTTCTTTGGTAATGACTGTAATATTCTGGTTCGCACTTTTATAAGGCGTAGAAATGAACTTACCCTGAAATTCAATACTTTCTATGTCTGTTGCTTTTTCCTGTGCCTGAATGGTCAATATGGTTCCAAGAAAAACAGCGGTTCCCAGCTTTTTTATCATGTCTTTATTTTACGTTTTAAGATTTCGTTAAGATTTCCCAAAAGTAGCATCGTTACTTAAAATAGGCAAATGATAGTTGTCATAAAAAAAGATGCAGTACACCAGGCACTGCATCTCTTGTTTTTTGGGAAGTAATCTTTATCTTTTTCTCATTAAATGTGTAACTAGATCTCTGAATAATTTTCTCATTTCTATATTACATATTTATGAATACAATTTTAAATAATTTTAAAATATAAAACAATAGAAAAATGAAAAAAGATAAAAAAATTGCATTTTTCTCAAATTCAATTTTTAATCTGAAGAATATAACGGTGTGAATAGCAATTGTCTATTATCTTATTTTCCTTTGCAGCCCGCATTAACTCTACTTTTATGCATCATCATTTCAGAACAGATCAGATGTTGCACACATCTCTATTTTAAAGATGAAATTTTCACTAAAATTTCGTAATTTTGTGGGTCTTAATTTTACGATGCGAATAATCTTTCTTTCCATACTTTTTGCGGGCATTTCCATCAATGCTCAATTTACGTATCCTGTAGTAAAAATTCAGGATCCTGTACAGGAGTTGGATACCCGGGAAGTATTCGAAAACAGAATTATCGGAAATAAAACCATCAAGGAAATTCATACGACAGAAAAAACAGACAGCAAGACCGAGGTTCAGATCAAAAAATTTGATAAAAACGGAAACATTATTTTCAGCAGCAAAGTTACGGAGCTCCCTTCAGGACGAGATCACTTTATTCCTCCTGGTCTTGTAGATTTTCCACAGGCAGGAAAAAATGAATATAATACAACTTGGTCAGACGGCAGAATTACTTCATATGAATATTCCTCAGATCAGGGCAGACCTCGTAAAAGTGAAATTTTTTATGATGCTGAAAACAATATTTCGAAAATAAAGGAGCCTGATCAGAGTTCTGAATATTTTTACGAAAAAGGAAAACTGTCAAAAATAATAACTTTCATTGGAGCATCTCAGCAACAGAGTTCTTTTCAATATAATGCTGCAGGAAAAATGATTTCATCCACCAATGAACTTATTTTCCCTAACGGGCAATCAAAATCAAGCTCCATAACTTTTGATTATGATAAAACCGGAAACATACTGGTATACAGATATAAAAATCCGGATGATGGCGGTACTATAGAAAAACATTATACCTACAAAAACAATTCGCTGGCAACATTTCTTTATACTATCGGGAAAAATATAAGGGAACAAAGAACCTACGAATACGATACAACCGGGAAGCTCACCGGAATGACAAAGACAGAATATGATTTTGGCTCGAATGTGGTAAAGGATAAAGCAGCATTCCAATACCGTTACAAAAACGATCTTATTTCTGAAATTATTAGAATACAGGGATTTGACGATAGAAAAGCAACGTATACGGATGTTTTTTCTTATGATAATCAAAACAGGCTTGCCAACATCAAGACTAAAGCCGGAAACAATGTTTTTACCAATATTGATATTGTTTACGGCAAGAACACAATCACACTGAATAAAGAGAAGTCTCAGTCAGTATATACTTTATATGAATAAAAAGACATGGCTAAAACAATAGAAATAGATATAAAAAAACAGGTTTTCGTAAAAAACGCACACCTGAACAACCTGAAGCATATCGATGTCCTGATCCCGAAAAATAAACTGATCGTGATTACAGGAGTTTCCGGAAGCGGAAAATCTTCTTTGGCCTTCGACACTATTTATGCAGAAGGACAGAGAAGATATGTTGAGAGTTTAAGCTCTTACGCACGTCAGTTCTTAGGTAAGCTTGAAAAACCAAAAGTTGACGATATTAAAGGTCTGGCACCTTCCATTGCCATTCAGCAGAAAGTAATTTCTTCAAATCCCCGTTCTACAGTCGGAACTTCTACAGAGATCTACGACTACATGAAACTGTTATTCGCAAGAGTTGGAAAAACTTTTTCTCCCGTTTCCGGAGAAGAGGTGAAGAAAGATTCGGTTTCTGATGTGGTGGATTTTATTAAATCTTCCAAAAAAAATACTTCATTTATCTTAACAGCCCCTTTAGAATATGATGCGGCTAATTTTAATGAAGCGCTTAACGTTCTGAAGCTTGCAGGATTTAACCGACTTGAAATCAATGGAAACCTGGCAGGAATCGAAGATTTGGAAAGCTTTGGATTCACTCCTGAAAAGGGAATGATCATCAACCTGGTGATCGACCGTTTTTCTTACGAAGAAGATGAAAATTTTCTTCAAAGATTAGCAGATTCTATTCAGATGGCCTTTTATGAAGGTCACGGGTATTGTTCACTTAAAGATGCAGATACAGGAACTGTTAAAGAATTTTCGAATAAATTTGAGCTGGACGGGATGGAATTCCTTGAGCCTAACGTTCATTTTTTCAGTTTTAACAATCCTTACGGGGCTTGTCCTACCTGCGAAGGCTACGGTAAAGTAATCGGTATTGATGAGGATCTTGTGGTTCCCAACAAAGCACTGTCGATTTTTGAAGATGCGATTGCTTCCTGGAGAGGCGAAACGATGAGCGAATGGAAAAAATCATTCATCAAAAAAGCAGGTGATTTTCCTATTCATAAACCTTACCATCAGCTTACCAAAGAGCAGAAAAACTTTTTATGGAAAGGAGACGGTAAAGAAAGCTTCCCTTCTGTCAATAATTTCTTCAAAATGCTTGAAGAAAATCTTTATAAAATCCAGTACCGCGTGATGCTTTCCCGTTACAGAGGAAAAACCCTATGCCCTACCTGTGAAGGACTGAGATTACGGGAAGAAACAAGCTGGGTGAAAGTAGACGGACACAACATCCAATCGATGATCGAACTTCCTCTGGATGAGCTTTTCCCAATGATAGAAGGATTAAAGTTATCAGAACACGATCAGGAAGTTGCTAAAAGACTTTTATACGAAATTACCACCCGTATCCAGTTTTTATTAAAAGTAGGATTGGGATATTTAACGTTAAACAGAACATCCAATACCCTTTCCGGAGGAGAAAGCCAGAGAATTAATCTGGCCACAAGTTTGGGAAGTTCCCTGGTGGGATCTATTTATATTTTAGATGAACCTTCCATCGGACTGCATTCCAGAGATACTGAAAACCTGATCGGAGTTTTAAAAAATCTTCGGGATTTAGGAAATACCGTTATTGTGGTTGAGCATGATGAAGATGTCATGCGTGCCGCCGATTATATTATAGACATTGGCCCGGAAGCCGGTTATCTTGGCGGTGAATTGGTGTTTGCCGGTGATTATAAGGAATTAAAGGACGCTGATACACTGACCTCAAAATACCTTACCGGAAGGCTGGAAATAGAAGTTCCCGCCAAACGCAGAAAAGCAAAAGAATGGATCCATATCAAAGGAGCGAGGCAAAATAACCTTAAAAATATCGATGTAGATGTTCCTTTGGAAAGCCTTGTCGTTATTTCAGGGGTTTCCGGAAGCGGAAAGTCTACTTTAATGAAAGAAATTCTTACCAATGATATCCAGATTCAGCTGGGAATGGGCGAAAAAAAGGGGGAATATGATTCAGTAGAATTTCCTAAAAAGCTCATCAAACATATCGAGCTGATTGACCAGAATCCTATCGGAAAATCATCCCGTTCAAACCCTGTTACCTATCTTAAAGCCTATGATGATATCAGGGATCTTTTTGCCAAGCAGAAGATGTCTAAAATGATGGGCTACAAACCCAAACATTTCTCTTTCAACGTAGATGGCGGAAGATGTGACGAATGTAAGGGTGAAGGCGTGATTAATGTTTCCATGCAGTTTATGGCTGATATTGAATTGGAGTGCGAAGTATGTAAAGGAACCCGTTTCAAAAATGAAATCCTGGAAGTGAAATTTGATGAAAAAAGCATTTCCGACATTCTTCATATGACCGTGGATGAAGCATTGGCCTTTTTTAAAGATAATAATGAGGAGAAAATTGTAACCAAACTGAGACCTTTACAGGAAGTTGGTTTAGGATACCTTCAGCTGGGACAGAGCTCTTCTACCCTTTCCGGTGGAGAAGCACAGCGAGTGAAACTTGCTTCATTCCTGGTAAAAGGGGTAACTACAGATAAGACTTTATTTATCTTTGATGAACCTTCAACCGGACTGCATTTCCATGATATTCAAAAACTGCTGAAATCATTGCAGGCTTTAATTGAGCTTGGACATTCCGTGATCGTTATAGAGCATCAGCCGGATATTATCAAATCGGCAGATCATATTATTGATATTGGTCCCGAGGCTGGAAAATACGGTGGTGAAGTTGTTTTTGCAGGAACACCGGAAGAACTGGCGAAAGATAAAAAATCGCATACCGCGAAATACATTAAAGAAAAGCTTGAAAGCTAAATACAAATAGAGAGTCAGTTTTGACTCTCTATTCTTTTTTATTCCTAAAATCTACTCGTTTAAAACAAGAGTTTAGATATTATACAAAAACGGACTTGCTTTAAGATAGGTTTCATCAAGAATCTGAGCAACCAGAAATTCTGACAGGTCTGCAGCACTGATCTTTTCGCCTACACAGTCTGTTAGATTGGTTTCTGTTTTACAACGTTCATAAGTCGGGATAATCAAAGGAAGTCTTACCAGCGTCCAGTCCAAATCACTGTTGACAAGAATTTCATATTCATCCTGTTTATCTTTCGTTGTTTTGGGATAGTTCTGATACATCCAGTCTGTGGCTGCTTTTACTTTATCATTTTTATGATCAAAAGGGGTATCTACATTCAAGCCTGTAATGGCAATATATCTTTTGATTCCATGCAAATGCATCGCTTTGATCACATTATTGGTAGCATCCGTAAATATTGATTTTTCTCCCACAGGTTGTCCTATTTTACTGATGACTGCACTACAATCTTTAATAAGACAGCTTACGGCATCAAAATCTCTTGCATCTCCTTTGACCACTTCAATTAAAGGATTCTCAAGGGTGAAATTTTCAGGGGTACGCAGTAATAGTTTCATTGAAAGTCCTTTTTCCAGAAGATGTTGAACAAGGTAGTGTCCGGATTTTCCTGTGCCGCCTATAACGGCAATTGTATTTGTTTTCATAATGATCTCTTTTTTTGTGAAAATGTATTGCCAATAATGAACAAGAGTACTTCACGTACATTGTCCAATTAGTTTTTACAGTTTATTTAATAGTTGAATTGGGTTCAGAACATGTGAACCTTAAGATTTCAGACAGTTAGAAACGTGCCTGAGGATGGGATACTATTTATAAAGAGATATTAATGAGCCAAATATAGCCATTTATTTTAAAATACAAATCGTTCATTTTTAGAGCTGAAATTTTTATCTTCGAAAGAAAAAATAGTCTCTTTTTTAATCTTAACAGCCTGTTAATCGAAATAAAATATGAAATATAGCGCTCTATTCATTTTTCCTATTGTTTTATCCTTATGCAGCTGCTCATTGAAAAAAAAGATCAGCACAACTGCAAGTAATGAAGTACATGTAGATACTCTGACTCTATTTGATCAAAGCAGAAACCGCAAGATTCCGGTGGCTTTTTATATTCCGGAAACAAAAAATTCATCTCAACAGATTGTTATTTTCAGTCATGGATATGGTGCTAATCAGGGTGGCGATTATATGATCTATTCGTATCTGACAAAAAATCTGGCTTCAAAAGGATATTTTACCGTGAGTATACAGCATGAGCTCCCTACCGATCAG
>Ga0153980_1000425_pt1 | contig 19348 bp, 30 predicted proteins | sample TSGA064MetaG_FD_104722 | JGI IMG/M metagenome (GOLD analysis project Ga0153980, IMG submission 104722) | Attine ant fungus gardens microbial communities from Georgia, USA - TSGA064 MetaG | ecosystem: Host-associated > Fungi > Mycelium > Unclassified | place: USA: Georgia, Magnolia Springs State... | reverse complement strand
TCCCATTCTGTACAGCAAGGTCATTACTTGAAATCTAGGATGCAGTGCAGAAAGTTAATGTAAGTCTTTTCCTGGAATGTCCAATTGTATAGATCATCAGATATGTTTAGCTAAATACTTTGAATTGTTTATGACTGACTGAACAGTGTGCCAAAACTCCCATTTCAGTTTGTCAGAAAGTCCATAATGTAGGAAGTTCCATTACCATCAAGCTACAGGGACCTCTCAATAAGCTGCAGAAGTTGGTATTCTCTATTGTTCAGTTATTCCAGATCTTATGATATATCATCAGAGCTTTTGAAAATGTCAAACAACTCTTGATCAAAGAGGCACATTAACCCTTCATTAAACAATACCTGAAATGAGATGATATCTAGTACAAAATTAATGCCTGTGATGCAGACATACAATCAGCATTGGACATGTTCAATGTATGTTTTCCCCTCTGGTTTATTGTCATTTATATATACCTTTTATTATCTACAGCTCTCTGTTTCAATTTGCATGGTGCTAAAATTGGTGCCATAACTTTCCTTTTTCCCTTCAACAATTATATGGCTGAGATCTAAACAAGTCCATGCTACCATTGCTCATGACAGTCTCATCAAAACCTTTGAGGGAGCAGGTGGCATTGTCCTTACCAATGCTTGTAGCATTTGTATCAGTCAGTGGAACTGGCAAAATATTAAGAAGGATAAGGTCAACTCAAGTGAGTGTGGTTTTTCACTTCTGGAATATGTGACATTGATTAATTAATGCAGTTATCACTTTCTACAACTATAACTTCACTGTCTAGAACAATGCTAACCCTGCTACTCATGCCTTTGTTGCCTCATCTGACATTGTTCCCACTTTGTCCTTTACTGGTTGGCTTACCTTCAACCTTGTCACTGACAAACTCATTAGCAGTGATGGTAAGCTTTTTAAACTCGAGGATCTCAGCAGTCATGAACTTCCCCCTCATGGTTACAACCCTGGACAGAATACCTTCCAAGCCCCTCTAAAGGACCATACTGTTGTCCAAGTAGCTGTCAGTCCAGCCTCTGAATGTCTTGACCCCAAGATGGAGAAAGTGGTCAACATTGCTGTAGACTATGACAACAGTATTAATAATGGTGTCATAGCTGAGAGTCTTTTCAAGCTCAAATCTGCCTTTATCAAGAACAGCTCTACCTACATGAATAATGCTTCCCAGGTCTCAGATGGTACTGCCACCATCCTCCTTGCCCACTATTCCATTGCTACCAAGCTCAGTTTATCTATCATTGGCAAATTTGTCTGAGGAGAAGAAGAAGGAGCAGATAGATATGCTGTTTCTTGCAAAAGGTAATACTAAGGTCTTAACTTGTGCTACAAGCCTATGCTGGAGGTTCTTTGCAGCAAGGAGGTAGTCAGGAGTGGTGTGAGAGAGGAAAGGCTAGGGCTGGGGGTTGTCTGTGAGGTGGTGGACAATGTCATTGCAATGGCAAAAGTTCTAAAGACAAGGTAAAAGGGAAAAGGTAGGAGGAAAGAGAAAGGAACATGTCTAAAGAACTTGGTAAAGAAGGAGTGTTACCATTTAGCAAAGTACTTGGTTTCAACAAACCTTTCAATGCTCCACTTGCCAGACTTGGTCTTTGTTAGTGTCATGTTTGATACATTCAACAGTTTTTCTCAAACTGACTTTATTAGATTGGATTCTATGTATCCTTATTATTTTCTTTGTTCTATGTAGAGATACATGCAACCTTGTTATCAATCTTGTAAGTTGCAAGCTCCTCAGTGCTAAGATTGTTAATGTTATTTTGGATAGGCATCATATTCACTTGCAGTAATCAGTACTGTCATCTCCTTTGGCTTGATTTACCTTCATTTCCTATTGCCATCTCATATGGATGAATATCTCGAGCATGACTGGCATTATCTTTCAGCTTACACCCTTGTGGCAGTACTCTTCTTTGGCACTACAAATGTCTTCTTACTCATTGTCCCTTTTATCTCCCTACCTGCAGATGCAGAACCATATGAGAGTATGCCATATTGGACCCATGCTGTTGTTGGTTGGGCCCTCTTTGGCCTAGGAGCATTGTGGTGGATTGTCTGGTTTAGAGGACAAAAGGATTTTTTGTACCTATAACAGGATTCTAGTTTCATGACATAATAATCCATGTAGCATATGATATTTGCTGTACATGTACTTTCAACATCAAACAAAAGTCAAGGATATTTCAATTCATAGCATATGCAAATTAAGTCCAGTAAAGGAAAAACTACCATCCTTTGATGAGTGGTACCAATATTTCTAATGTTTTTATGTCATTATCATCATCAACCATAGGAGATGGATGGGTCCAAAGGACCAAGATACCAAAAACTTGTGAGGGAGATGTTGTTCAATCAACTAAAATTATATAATTTTTTCCTCTGGAATTTTTTACTGCTGTTGTACTGGCAACTACAATACCTCAGAATACATTTTTATCAAGATGCACTCCACAAAATTATCATTTATACACATTCCCAAATAAACTCAAGTATATTTGATTCATTTATTTCCAAGTTATTCATTCAAAAAAATACCCATACTTCACAATGTTATCTGTGTTCTTTTGATCTGGGACCAACTTTAATGTATCTATCACAATCACTGGGCAAATCAGAGTTTGCTTGGAGATTCAGCCATGTTTACTGGATCAAGCTAAATTAGACTACTCTTTGTTAATCAAGAGGTCATGTACAGAAAAGAACATCATCTTCTTCTAACACAGGTAGATCTCTTGGTACTTCTCCTTATATACATTGACAGATTGAACCTGGGAAAGAGATTTGCTGAGCTTGAAATCAGGTGTAAAGTGATGTCTTCCATGGGTACAGACAATGTCCACATCTGTTGTGAGAGTAATTAAAAAAGGATTGGTCACAGATTTAACAAAAGTCACAGTAAATAGGTGCTGGAATTGAAACAAAGCAGGTAGCACAGGCATATACATAACATAAAGCAAAAGAAAGACCTTGAATAGCATCAGCACTACAAAAAAAAGCATGAGTACAACTCAACTCAATTTTTTTTCAACAACCAACTCATCTAAAATAATTATCCTATGCACATACAGATTATTGCATTGATCCAGCTATATCTCAATATAAAGTTACTCATATCATAAAGAACCTGATATATAGATTAAGATAACCCATACATTGAAGTTGCTAATATAATTACAGTTTGTCATGACTCAGCCAAATGGCTAAGTCATTATTTCTTTTCTTTCTCTTTTCTTTTTATTTGAATTAGGAAATCAATGGATGTGTGAGAAGGAATGACTCAAAGGAGAGGCATGGGACTCTATAAATAGAAGTAAATACAGAATGTGTATAAGTAGTATAAAGCAATTGGATAAGGACTCTATTGAGTTCTCCTTGTCAACTCAGACTAGAAGGGGATCTAAGTTGTCACAAGTCTAAGGTCTTATACTAAGTTATTATTTATATTTCTTTTCTTTTTCTTTTTATTTAATTAGGAAATCAACAGATACATAAGAAGGAATAACTCAAAGGAGATGTATGGGACTTTATAAATAGAAGTAAATACAGAATATGTATAAGTAGTGTACAATAATCAAATGAGGACTATATCAAGTTCTCCTTGTCAACTCAGACTTGGAGTGTGATTAAGTCATCTCAGGCTAAGTTGCTATACCAGAACTCAATTCCTTCACTGGCACTGCTCATCACAGAGCCTTGCCAACTTACTCTCTTATCTTTCTCAGTACCTAGGTGACACAACTCAGGACCACTACAACATAGCCAGGCCCTAGACTTAAGGGGGCTTATTAGTCAGTTAGGGACTGAAGGTGGAGACACAGTACCAAGCTCAGGCATTGTGATCAAGGCCAGAACTTGCAATTGAGTATTGGTAGATAGAGTAGTAGCCTTCATCTTATAAACCTTGTGCTAGTGGTCTATTGTGACCAGTACATGCAGAGGAGTAACACTATATCCTTAGAAAGGTGCTTAGGTTAGGGATCCTCTCCTTGGGGTAATAGTATAACCATATTATTAAGGCAGTAGTTGGTAGGGCAGTAGGTGTCTAGCTAGATGAAGATCTTGTGCCCCAGTAGATGTAACATTAGTAAGATCATTCCTTATTTCAACCTCTCTATGTTAGTGTAGAGTTGTGAAGACTTTAGAGCTCAACCAAGATGGTTGCTCAGAAAGAACTCGATGGGGTTCTTTGTTGGATTGCAGTCCTATGTATACTACAATTACAGTGGCTGTACTTTACAGTCCCACAATTACATGTCCTTTCCAGAATGTTCTATAATCACCTGACTTGTCATGTGATAGGATTACCTAAGTCCCCTGCTATTTATATCTTAACCCCATTGTATGATTTGAGGTTATAGATTAGGTGTTTGAATGTACAGGGAACTATTTCCCTTTTGGGGCTCTCATAACATGGCCCCCCTTCAAGTTTCCTTGTTCTGAGGAATTTTTCTATCGATTCCAATTTTCATCCCATCTCTTTTCCCTCTCTTTTTCATATCTTTTTCTCCTCCATCCATAGAATAATTTTGCTGTGAATTCCCTAGGTAGTTCCTGGCTAAACTCCTTCTCTTCTTCCTTCTGCTCCTGTCATCTTAGTTCTTTGGCCTCTTCCCTGTACTCTCTCTCAAACTCCTTTACCATCTCTTTTGCATTTTTCAAATTTTCTTTATTTTCCCAGATGTCTTCTTCTGCTGTATAACCTTTCCATCTCACCAAGAACTTTTTCTTCCCTCTTATCATCCTTTTGTTTAAGATCTTTTCCACCTCAGATTCTTCTTCTCCCTCAATGATGACTGGTTTCAGCAATATCTTCTTCTACCCCTTAACCTGTAGCTTATAAAGACATACTCTGCTTATGTTAACTATAGGGTGTATTCTAATAGATTTAGGTAATTCTAATTCTATTGCATTACTTGAGATGATCCCCTTGACTTTATAAGGCCCCACAAATCATTCAGTCAACTTCTCTAATCTTCTTCCTTTTATCTGCCATTTTAAGTCCTTTGTACTTAGTAGTACTAAGTCTTCTACTCTATACTCTTCCCCCTCTCTTTGCCTTTTATCTGCAAACTTCTTCATCTCTTCCTGTGCCTTTTCTAACACTGCTTTTACTTCTTCCTGAATTTTCTTCATCCTTTCTATGAACTTTCCTGCTGCTTTGTACTTCCCCCCTCTTCTCCCCTTGAATCCTATCCTTGGGTCTTGACTGTAGTTTGCTTTGAATGGCAATATTTTTGTTGCTGCATGAACTTTGTTGTTATATGCAAATTCTGCTGTTTCCAACCAATCTGGCCACTGTTCTTGTCTATGGCCAATGAAGACCCTCAGATACTGCTCCAACTCTTGGTTTATTCTTTCTGTCTGCCCATCCATTTGAGGGTGATAGGCTGTCAAGAGTTTTGTCTGGATTCCCAACAAGTTGTTTAGCTCCCTCATCATTCCTGCCACAAACTGTACTCCTCTGTCTGATATGATGCTTTCTGGGAGCCCATGCAACTTCCATATATGATCTTGGAACAACCTTGCAAGACCTTCTGCCAATGTTTTTTCTGTAGTTGTTATAAAGTGTGCTATTTTACTAAATTGGTCATATACTACTAAGATGGTGTCATATCCCTGAGCTAATGGTAGTTTAGTAATGAAGTCTGCTGAAATATGACTCCATGGTTTCTCTGGGATTGTATTAGGTATTAGTTTTCCTGCTGGTGCTTCACTTCGATTCTTGTATCTTTAACAAGCATTGTATCTTTCTACATATTTTCCCACTTCCTTCATTACTCCTGGCCACCAGTAATTCCTAGTGATCAACTCTGTCATCTTCCATCTCCCTCCATGCCCTTCTACTGGGGTATTGTGGTGCAACTGGATTATTTCTCTCCTGAGCTCCCCTTCTGGTACATATATCCTTCCTTTCTTTATTACTATCCCGTCCTCAATCCCCCATTCTTCATCTTTCAATGTTTTTATTTCTGCCTTCTTCAATTCTTCTACTGCTTTTACTACCCTTTTGTTCTCTTCCTGTGCCCTTTTGATTCTTTCCCTTAGGTTTCCCTCTTCTACTACTGTTTCTGTCCCCCTGATCCACTCATGCTTTATTAACTTCTGATCTTTGTTGTCTTTTTCCACTCCCTCCTGTCAATTGGATCTCTTGCTCAATCCATCTACCTTCCCCATGCTCTTTCCTGGAATGTGCTTTAGTGTAAAATTGGATCAGGATAGGTATGAGGCCCATTTTGCTTGTCTTCAATTCAGTTTTTGGCTTGTTATAATGTACTGGAGGTTCTTATGGTCTGTCCAGATTTCAAATTCCAGTTTTGCTCCTTCCAAGTAGTGCCTCCACACTTCTAGGTATCTGATAACTACCAGCATTTCCTTGTTGTGAATTTCATAGTTTCACTCTGTGGCATTTAACGACTTAGAGATAAAGGCCACCAGTCTCCACCTTCCATCCTCACATCTTGTCAACAATACTCCCCCCATTGTGTAGTCCAATGCATCCACTTCCACTTGCATTTTCTTGTCCAGGTCTAGTATTGCCAGGACTGGTTCTATCATGAAGGTTTCTTTCAGCTTTCTGAATGCCTTCCCCTGTGCCTCTTCCTATCGCTATTTCTCTTTCTTTCTAACCAACATATGTAGTGGTGCTGCTAGTTTTGCAAAGTCTTTAATGAACCTCCTGTAGTAGTTGGCAAGTTCCAAAAACTTCTGCACTTCTTTTATGTTTCTTGGTGTTGGCCAGTTTAGAACTCCCTCTACTTTTTCCCTTTGCATTTCCACTCCCCTTGGTCCTATCACTACTCCCAGGAATTCCACTTCCTTTACCTTCCACCTACACTTTTCTGGTTTTACAAAGAGATCGTTTTCTTCGAGCTACTTTAACACTTCCTCTACTATTTCATTGTGCCCCTCCTCTGTTTCTGTTGCCACAATGATGTTGTCTATGAAGGTGGCTGTATTCCCTTGGTTTATCATATCACAAAACAGATTGTTCATCATTGTCTGGAAGGTAGCAGGGGAGTTTGTGAGACCAAAATACATTATAGTTGGTTTATAAGCTCTGATGTATATTGTAAATACTACCTTCCATTCATCTCCCTCTTTAATCCTGATATTGTTGTATCCCCATCTGAGATCCAGTTTCGTAAAGATCTTCTTACTGCCCACTCCATCCAGGATATTGGCAATCAATGGTAACAGATATCCATTCTTGACCATCCACTGGTTTACATGTCTATAGTCTTGTACCATTCATTGTTTTCCATCTTTTTTGGCTACAAAATGTACTGGCAACATCTGTGGTGATTTGGATGGCTGAATGTATCCTTTTTGTAATTGGTCTTCCACAAATACTTGGACCTCTTCTCATTCTTCCCTTGATAGTGAGTATACCTTCCCCTTTTTTGGCACAAAACCCTCTTTTAATTCAATCACATGATCCCAGGTCTTTCACACAGGCATCCTTTCTGATTCTATTTTCCCAAATACTTTCTTCCACTTCCAAAACCTTTTTGGTACTAACTTCTCTACTTCTTTCTCTCCTTCAGTTTTTCTAACTTCTCTCCTCTTTTCCCCCTGTTTTGTCCTCCTATATATAGGTGGACATCTCGTCATCTTTACCTCCCCTCTCTCCTAGTCTATTTCTGGGTTGTGGGCAGCTAGCTATGGCATACCTAGTATTACCTCTGTTTTTCCTAGGTTGCAGATGTCCATCCTTACTCTTTCTACATGTCCTTTGAAGAACATGTTGCACTCAACCTGGTGCATGATTGCTCCTCCCACATTTACTGTCCCATCTACATTCTGTACCAATAAAGGGGTTTTCAGCCTTTCCAATTTGAACTCTTTTCTTTTTGCAAATTGGATGTCCATGAACAACCTGGTTGCACCACTATTGAGTAGTGTGTTAGCTACTACCCCCTCATGGTTCTCCAGCTTTTCCAATCCTATTTCCATCCATACTTCTCTCAGTGGTTGCAGTGTACACTGCACCTCTCTTACTCCCTCAGTGTTGCTTGATCCAGAAATTTTATTTCCCAGCTTTTCTGGGAACAGTACACTGTACATATTTGAGGAGGCCAGCTGGGAGCTTACTGTCCTCCATTGTCTTTTGCTGACTCTTGTAGCATTTCTACTATCTTGTCTTTCCTTTCTTTTCTCTGCCAACAGTTTTTGGCCATGTGGCCCCATTTTCCACACACAAAACACATTCTATCCCCTTCTCTTTCTCTATCTACATCCATTGCATTGGGGTCTCTTCCTAGCCCTGGTTGGCTTCTATTCTGGTATCCTCCTCTATTCTGGCCTCCATGTAATCTGTCTTCCTCTTCCTCCATAAGATTCTCCTCCCAAGCCCTCTCTTGGCTGTGCATTTCCCTGTGGGCACACCATATTCCTCCCTAGTATCCTTTCCTCTGCTCTGCTCTGTCTCTGATTCCTGTTTAGTCTCACTACCCTTTCCTGCCATTCTTCTATCATACTAGGAGGAGTTTCTGCCTCTGCTAGTTTCCTCCTCAGCATTCCACTTAGCCCCCTTTTGAACTCCTTGATGAGGGGTCATCCCTCATAGCTGCTTCCTCTAGCCACCTTCCTAAATTCCTGGACATATTTATCACAAGTTCTCCCCCCTTGTTCAACTGTTCTCAGCTGCTCTATCTTTCTTTCCTCCTCCTCTGTCTCTCCAAACTCATTCCTCATCTTTCAGAATAGCTCCTCTGCAGTTTCCACTTCTGACTCTCCTTTTGATAATTCATCCAATAGATTGTCCTTCCATGCCTCTGCCACCCCTCCTTGTATGTAGAACAGCACCCAGGCCATCCTTGTTGCTTCTGGCTCCCCTGTCATTCTCATGCTCAAATACAAATGAGCTACATTAATGAATGTGCTCACTTCCTCTATCCTTCCACTGAATAAGGGAGGTTTGGCTACTTCCACTCTGGCTCCTCTGTTTTGCTGCAATAGGGTGGCCACCTATTGTTGCAGGCCAGTGATTAGGGTGAGAAGTTGCTCCTCCCTGGTGGGTGAAGCCTGTGGTGTGGGGGTGGTGGGTTGCCCCATGGGTTGCTGCTATTGTCAGGATATATGCAATGGTAATGATGATGGTGATGATAATAATGATTCCTTGTAAGAGAATGAGCAATCTTCTTCATCTGCACTTATAGCTAACTATCAACTAAGAAGAGTAAAACAGTATTATCCCTAAGAAGGGAATTCCTAAGCTAGATAGGCCTTTAGGAGATTTCTGTCATTCTCCTGCATAGACTGATCACAATAGACCAGTAGCACAGAGCTGATAGTAAAGAAGCTAAATACAAGCCTGTTCGGTATGGAGGTCAGGTCTTAGGCAGGGACATGAGCTTTGTCCAGGCTGTCTACCCACTGTCCCTAACTAACAGTGAAGTCCCCTTTATAGCTAGGGCCTGCTATCCAAGATGCTTGTGAGTGCTGTACTCACTAGCAAGGGTAATAAGAGAGTAAGTAGGAATAGGGATGTCAAGGCTATGAGATGCAGGGTCGACGGTGGGCTATCGAGTTCTTGTGTTAGCATGGAGTCATAAAGACTTTAGAGCTCAACCAAGATGGTTGTTCAGGAAGAACTCGATGGGGTTCTTTGTTGGATTGTAGTCCTATGTATACTACAATTACAGTGGCTGTACTTTACAGTCCCACAATTACATGTCCTTTCCAGAATGTTCTATAATCACCTGACTTGTCATGTGATAGGATTAAGTCCCCTGCTATTTATATCTTAACCCCATTGTATGATTTGAGGTTGTGGATTAGGTGTTTGAATGCATAGGAAACTATTTCCATTTTGGGGCTCTCATAACACTCTAGAGACTTAACACTATGTCTCTAGAGCAATATAACTCTCTTATGAGCAGCATGCTCAATCAACAGCAGACTCTCACTAAACTAAGGGCAGAAATAGAAGGAAGGGAAGGAAGAATATGTTGGAAATGTAGAAAGTTCAGACACCTGGCCTGTAACTGCAGGAATAAGAAGAAGGAGACAAAGGGGAAACCAATTCCCCAGAGTAGATTTGAGGTGATAGTAAGTAGGGTGATGCAGTATGGAGTAAGAGAAAAAGTGAAAGTGAGGAAACAGGAGATAGTAGAGAAAGAAATACAATGTTTTAGATGTTAGGGAGTGGGGCACTACAAGTGGAAGTGTCCAAATATTGAAGTTGAGAAGGAAAGGAGAAGAAGTAAGGAAGCAGCATGTACAGTTAGTCTGCAAAAGGTGCAGCAAGAGGAGAGGCCAGCATGCTCCTTATGGAGAAAGGTACAGGAGTATTGTGGTGAGAGAGGTATGCCCCCAAGAAGTGCAGCTCTAGAAGAGCAAGGATGGAAGACAAGGTGAGAGGTGGTAACACTCGTGGAGTGCAGGGGGTGCAAGTACAAAGGCACCAAAACACAAGAGAACCAGGGACAGGGTTTTGTCTCTGGAGAACAGCTGAAGAATATTTGGTGTAGCCAATGTCTTGAAGTGTAGAGGTGGAGAGAAAATTTGGTGAAAAAAAAGGAGCAGTTAAAGTAAAGTGTACTCAATATAGATAAAGAGATATGGTAGCAGGGGTATCAAAGAAGAATAGAGAGAGGATTCTGTGCCCAGAATGTAGAACAGGAAAAAAACAGCCATAGTAGGATTGGAGAGTAGCAATGTACCCTAAACAGGAAGAAGTACAGCAGGACAGCATGCAGACAGGAGTTCCAAAAAGCATAGTAAAAGGGAAGAACAAGCAAAGAGACATCAGGAGAACATTCAAAATACTAAGAGAAGTATGGTTAAATATAAGAGTAGAGAAGGTAGATACATATGAGGGCATAACAGTAAAAGCACTCCTGGATAGTGGTGTGACAGGGATGTTCATGGACAGGAAGATAGCAGCAAAGTATAGATTTAGGTTGCAGAAGCTAGAAAGACCAGTAATGGTCAGAAATATAGATAGGACAAATAACAGTGGAAGGGCTATTACACACCAAGTAGAAGTGAACACATATTACAAAAGCCATGTAGAAAGGATGAGAATGGATGTGTGCAATTTGGGGAGAACAGACATTATACTGGGGATGCTGTGGTTGCAAGCATACAACCTAGAAATTAATTGGGAAACAGGAGAAGTCAAGATGACCAGATGTCTACCATTATGTGGAAGAAATATGAAAGGGGAAGAAGGACAGAAAGTAAAGAAAGGAAAAAGAGTAGTGACACTAGAAGAGGAGAAGATAGTAAGATGGGCAATAGATGATAAGGAAGATTGGGGGAAAGAAGAGGAAATTAAAGCAGACCATAGAAAGATTGAGGAGATAGTCCCAAGAAAATTCCTAAAGTGGAGAAAAGTGTTTGGGAAGGTGGAATTGGAGAGAATGCCAATGAGAAAAATTTGGAATTATACCATAGATCTCAAGGAGATGTTTAAACCATGAAAAGAAAGAATTTATCCTTTATCCAAAGATGAAAGGGAAGAAGTTCAGAATTTTGTAAACAACCAACTAAGAAAGGGGTATATTAGACTATTGAAATCCCCTCAGACATTGCCAGTATTCTTTGTAGGCAAGAAGGATAGGAGTAAAAGGATGGTGATGGACTACTGTAGTTTAAATGATCAAACAGTAAAGAACAACTACCTGCTGCTATTGATTATGGATTTAATAGATAACATAGGGAGTAAAAGAGTATTCACTAAAATGGACTTGCAGTGGGGTTTCAACAATATAAGGATAAAAGAGGAAGATGAGTAGAAGGGAGTGTTCATAACACATGTGGGGTCCTTTGAACTGATGGTTATGTTCTTTGGGATGATAAATTCACTAGCTACATTCTAGACAATGATGAACAAAATCCTGAGAGATATAATCAATGAAGGGAAAGTGGCAGCCTTTGTGGATAATATGTTGGTAGGGACAGAGACAGAGGAAGGGTACAATAAAATAGTAGAATAGGTGTTGAAAAGGCTAGAAGAAAATAACTTATACATCAAACCAGAGAAGTGTGTGTAGAAAGTAAGGAAGGTCAGATTCCTAGAGGTTATTATAGGACCCAATCAAATAGAAATGGAAAAGAAAAAGGTGGACAAAGTGCTAAGTTGGCCAGAGCCAAAGAATATAAAAGATATTAGAAAATTTTTGGGTCTCGTAAACTACTATAGGAGGTTTATCAAAGATTTTGCTTGGGTAGCAAAGCCAATGAATGTGCTGACTAGAAAAGATATAAAGTAGCAATGGGGAAGAGAGCAACAGCAGACATTTGATGAGCTTAAAAGGATCTTTATAACCAGATCAGTACTAGCAGCTCCAGACTTAGACAAGGAGTTTAGAGTAGAAACAAATGCTTCAAATTACACTACTGGAGGAGTATTATCAGTAAAGTGCTCTGATGGGATGTAGAGACCAGTTTCTTTCATTTCAAAATCTCTAAGTAATATAGAAAGGAACTATGAGATATATGACAAAGAAATGTTGGCAGTAGTTAGATGCTTGGAAGCATAGAAGCACTTTCTGGAAGGAACAACTACAAAATTTGAGATTTGGACAGACCACAAAAATCTTGAATATTTCATGAAGGTGCAGAAGTTAAATAGGAGGCAAGCAAGATGGGCTCTATACCTATCTAGATTTGACTTTACACTCAAACATGTTCTGGGGAGCAAGATGAGAAAGGCAGATAGCCTGAGTAGGAGGCCAGATTGGGAGGTTGGAGTGGAAAGAGATAATGAGGATGAAACATTGGTTAAGCTAGAATAGCTAGAAGTACAAAAGACTAAAGAAGTAGAGATAATCATAGAAGAAGTGGACCTACTAGAAAAAGCAAGGCAGTCAAGAGTAAAAAACAATGAAGTAGTAAAGACAGTTGAAGAAATGAAGCAAGCAGGGATAAAAATGCTGAGAGATAAGGAGTGGTGAGAAGTAGATAGTATCATGTACAAAGAAGGGAAGGTCTATGTACCTAAAGATGATAAGCTGAGGGCAAAAATCATTAGATTACACTATGACATGCCAGTAGGAGAACACAGAGTGTAGTAGAAGACAGTAGAATTGGTCACTAGGAATTTCTGGTGGCCAGGAGTAATGAAGGAGGTGAAACAATATGTGGAAGGGTATGACTCTTGCTAGAGAAACAAAAACCACATAGAATAACCAGCAGGCAAATTAATGCCCAATTTGATACCTGAGAAATCTTGGACACATATATCAGCAGATTTCATCAATAAACTGCCATTAGCACAGGGATATGACTTAATCTTAGTGATAGTAGACAGATTAATAAAAATAGTCTATTTTACTCCTACCATGGAAAGAACGTCAGCAGAAGGTTTAGCTAGGTTGTTTAGAGATAATATATGGAAGTTGCATGGGCTACCCAAAAGTATTATCTCAGATAGGGGACTCCAGTTCATAACAGGGTTAATAAGAGAGCTAAACAGGATGTTAGGGATCAAAAGCAAGATATTAACAACATTCTACCCTCAAACAGATGGGCAGACAAAAAGGGTCAACCAGGAGTTAGAACAGTACTTAAGAATGCTCATTGACTATAGGCAAGAACAATAGCTGGACTGGTTAGGGACAGCAGAGTTTGCATACAACAATAAAGCACATTCTAGTACAAAGACATTGCCCTTCAAAGCAAACTATAGGCAAGATCCTAGGATAGGGTTCAAAGTAATAAAGAAGGGGAAATATGAAGGAGCAGGGAAATTTGTAACAAAGATGAAAGAGATTCAGAAGAAAGCTAAGACAGCACTAGGAAAGGCATAGGAGGAGATGAAGAAATACACAGATAGAAGGAGAGAAGAAGTCAATGAGTATAAAGTAGGGGACTTGGTGATGCTCAGCACCAAAGATCTAAAATATCAAATGGTTGGGAGAAGGATGGAAAAGTTGATAGAAAGGTTTGTAGGCCCTTATAAAGTAAAGAAAATTGTATCAGCAAATGTAGTTGAATTAGAATTACCTAGTACAATCAGGATACATCCAGTAGTAAATGTCAGTAGGATACATAGATACATAGGGCAAGTAGAAGGGCAGAGGAAGGAGCAACCAGCTCCAGTTGTAATCAAGAGAGAAGAGAAATAGGAGGTTGAGAAAATATTGAATAAGCAACAGATTAGAGAGAAGAATAAGTATCTGGTATGATGGAAGGGGTTTACAGTGGAGTCAGATATTTAGAAAGAAAAGAAAAACCTGGGAAATGCAAAGGAGACAATAGAGAAGTTTGAAAAGGAGTACAGAAGAGACATGGAAGATATTAGAAAACAAGAAAGAGAAGAAGGGACCTTCAGGAGAAGAGAATTACCAGGAAGGTTTATAGCAAGAAAATTATTTGGATGGTCAGATAAGAAGTATGATGAGGAATACTGGGCAAGATTAGAAAGGAATTGGAGGAGATAGAAAGGAGGAAGAGCAAGGGGGTAAAGAACAATGGAAACAGTAAAGGAGAAGGAGGAGGAAATCAAATAGGGAGACTTAGGAATAAAGGAGTGGACAGAAGAAGATGACAACAAAATGGGGAACATTTGTGATCCCTATTATGAGCTGTAAAAATCCTTGGGATGAGGAACCTTGAGAGGGGGGTAGTATCATGACTTAGCCAAACAGCTAAGTTATTGTTTATATTTCTTTTATTTTTCTTTTCATTTAATTAGGAAATCAATGGACACATGAGAAGGAATAACTCAAAGGAGATGTATGGGACTTTATAAATAGAAGTAAACACAGAATATGTATAAGTAGTATACAACAATCAAATGAGGACTCTATTGAGTTCTTCTTGTCAACTTGGACTTGGAGTGTGATTAAGTCATCTCAGACTAAGTCACTACACCTCCAGAGAGTGTACTCCTACTTAAAAGGGGATGGATCACAGAAGAGATGGTGGTAACATATGTGGATTGTGGAGGATATAAAGGCAAGAGAGTACAAACCTACAAAAATCAAGGACAAGGATTCCTCCTTGAAAGACAAGTAAAGAACATGTAGTATAGCTCATGCCAAGAAGCATGGAACTGGAGAGAAGGGGAAGCAAGAAGAGGAGAAATGACAAGGGTACAGTGTATAGAATGTGGAAGGAAGGATGCAATTGTGAAAAAGGTATCAGAATAGAAAAGAAGAAGGATCTTATGCCCAGAATGTAGGGTAGGAAGAAAAAGAGAGTGGTGGAACTGGAGGGAAGCAGCATACCCTACAGAAGGAAAAGTACAGCAAGACGGCATGCAGACAGAGGTTCCAAAAGGTACAGTAAGAGAGGGAAGTGGACAGAGAGACTTGAGGAGAATATTCAAAATATTGAGAGAGGTATGGCTGAATATTGGAGTAGAAAATGTGAATATATACAAAGGCATAACTGTAAAGGTGCTCTTGGATAGTGGTACAACAGGAATATTTATGGATAAAAAAATGGTAGCTAAATATGGATTCAGGCTGCAGAAATTGGAAAGACTGGTGGTAGTGAGAAATGTAGATGGCATAAATAACAGTGCAGGAGCAATAATGCACCAAGTGGAAGTAAATGTGTACTACAAAAATCATGTAGAAAGAATGCAAATAGATGTATATGACTTAGGAAAAACAGACATTATATTAGGTATACTATGGCTACAAGCCCATAACCCAGAAATTAACTGGAAAACAGAGGTTAAAATAATAAGATATCTACCATTATGTAGAAGAAACACAAAGCTAAAAGGGAAGAAAGAAGCAAGAAAAGGGAAGAGGGTAGCTACCCTAGAGGAAAAGAAAATTGTGAGATGGGCAGTAGACAATAAGAAAGATTGGGGAAGAGAGGAAGAAGTTGAAGCAGATCATAGGAAAATTGAAGAAATGGTGTCATGGAAATTCCTGAAGTGAGAAAAAGTGTTTGGAAAGGTAGAATCAGAGAGAATGCCAACAAGGAAGGTCTGGGATCATACCATAGACCTCAAGAAGACATTTAAATCACAAAAAGGAAGGATTTACCCTTTGTCCAAAAACAAGAGAGAGGAAGTCCAGAATTTTGTAAATGATCAACTAAAAAAGAGGTATTGTCAAGTCTTGATCTTGGTAATTCAGATGATATAGTTTTATTGACTAAGATAATAAGGATAGAGTCAGAAATGGACAGGATAGTAACTTAGTTGAGAACAAAACTAAGATTGTACTAGAAAGTATCAGTACTTAATAGTCTCTAGAACTATATAGTACAACTAGATGAGATCAATTTTTCAGAGAGTTCCAGACAGGTGGACTTGATCAGTGTAAGTGTTACAATGATAGCAAGGGAAGTGTAACAGCACCCCCCCTCCCTTAAGACTATGCCCCCATGGTCTTAACATGAATTTAAGTACCAGTGAACATTAGGAAGAGTACTCAATTGGACCAGGCTTGAGTAGATATTTCATGTGGAAGTCATACACAAGATCATTTGCATGGTCTAGCTCAGAGGTGCTTAACCAAGAAAATTCTTCATCAGTACCCTTATATCCTGCCCAGTGAATGTAGTAGAGAAGGAAGGTTTTCTGCAATAGTCTAGTTTCAAGTCAAGTACCTTAGAGATCTTATATTCCAGTTCATCATCAATACTAATAGATGGAAGGGTGAGTTTACACAGTTTGGAATCTGGCTGGGGCTGGCAGGTTTAAGCTGAGAGATATGGAACACAGGATAGATAGTACAAAGATGTTGAGGAAACTTGATCTGGTAGAAGTGAGCACTTGGCTTGTCTGTTACCTTGAAAGGGCCTAAACAGCACTCTGATAATTTCCTAGATAGTCTTGTTATCTAAATAAACTTAGCTAAAACAAATACAAGATCCCCTACTTCAATTTTGGAGGGGAGTAGATTTATGAGCATCTGCATAGGTTTGACAATGTGCCTGGGAGTCTACTAGGGTCTATTTCAAGTTTGCTAGTATTGTATCCAAATTGTTAGAGTAAGTTCTTGCTGCTACTAATGGTAAGTCAGCTATTGGTTGAAACTGAAGACAAGGATGATAGCCCTTGTTAGCAAAGAATAGTGAAACCCCAGTGGAGGCAAAGGTTGTCTTATTGAAAGCAAGTTTGGCTAGTAGCAAGAGTTTGGACCAATTGTCTTGCTAGTAGTTGCAGTACATGTGTAAGTACTATTTGAGAGTCTGGTTCATTCTCTCTGACTGACTGTTGGCTTCAGAATAGTAGCCTGAGATAAAGTAAAGCTTCATCTGCAAGGTTCTAGCCAGTGATCTTGAGAAAGATGATATGAATTTGGGGCCCCAATCAGACATGACATATAAGAGTATACCATGTTTTGAAAATACATGCAAGATGGAAAGATCAGCTAGTGTTTGGGCATTGATTGAGTTGTAAGTGGGTACAAAAATGGCCTATTTGGTCAGTTGATCTACTATTACCAATATGTCAGTATAGCCTCTGGAAGGAGGGAGCTGCTCAATGAAATCCATTGAGATTGACTCCCAAGGTTAAGAAAAGATTGGAAGTTGTGTCAAAGGTCTATAAGGTTTATGCTATCTGGACTTGTTTCTGCTGCAAATATTATATGACTTCACAAAATTAGCTACTGTAGGCTTCAGTTTGGGCCAAGAAAACTCACACTGTATCATGACATGGTCAAAACAGCTAAGTCATTATTTATATTTCTTTTCTTTTCTTTTTCATTTAATTAAATAATCAGTGGACATGTGAGAAGGAATAACTCAAAAGAGATGCATGGGACTTTATAAATAGAAGTAAATATAGAATGTGTATAAGTAGTATACAGTAATCAAATGAGAACTCTATTGAATTCTCCTTGTCAACTTGGACTAGAAGTGGTTCTAAGGTATCTCAGTCTAAGTTCTTACACCAGAACTTGATTTCTTTATTGGCACTGCTCATCACAGAGCCTTGCCAGCTCACTCTTTCATTTTCCTTGGTACCTGGGTGACACAACTCAGGACCACTATGACATAGCCAGGCCTTAGGCTTAAGAGGACTTGATAGTCAGTTAGGGACTATCAGTAGAAGCACAGTACCAAGCTCAGGTATTGTGTCTGAGACCTGACCTCACAATTGAGTGGTATTGTGTAGCATACTTGTGCCATTCTTAGTAGAAACCTTGTGCTGAAGTTCCATTGTAGGCTGTACACACAGAGGGATAACACTACATAATTAGAAAGGTGTTTAGGTTAGGGATCTTCTCCTTGGGGTGATAGTATAACCATATTACTAGGGCAGTAGTAAGTAAGACAGTAGATGTCTAGCTGGATAAAGATCTTGTGCCCCAGTAGACATAATACTAGTAAGATCATTCCTTATTTGACTTCTCTGGAGATGTAGTATCATGTCTCTAGAACAATATAACTCTCTCATAAGTGGGATGCTCAACCAATGGTGTGCTCTCACCAAACTAAGGGCAGAGATAGAAAGAAGGGAAGGAAGAGTGTATTGGGAGTGTAAAAGGTTCAGGCACCTGGTCTGTAACTGCAGGAATAGAGAGGAGATAAAGGGGAAACTAACTCCCCAAAATAAATTTGAGGTGATAGCAAGCAGAGTAATCCAATGTGGAGTAAGAGAAGAAGTAAGGACAAGAAGAAATGAGATGGTAGGAGAGGTTAAATACTTCAGATGTTGGGGTATTGGGCATTTCAAATGGGAGTGCTCAAATATAAAGGTAGAGAAGGAGAGGAGAAGGAGTGAGGAGGCAGCACATGTGGTTAGTCCACAAAAGGCACAACAAGAGGAGAGACTAATGCACTTCTTATGGAGAAAGGCACAGAAATATAGCAGTACATGGGGTATGCCCCCAAGAAGTGCAGCACTAGAGGGGAAGGGTTGGAAGATGAGGTAGGAAGTGGTAATATTTGTAGGGTGTGGAGGGTGTGACTATAAAAGCACCAAAACAAAGGAAAACCAAGAACAGTATTTTGTCTCTAGAGAGAAACTGAGGAATGTATGGTGCAAGAGTTGTCTAGAGGCATGGAAATGAAGGAACAATAAAGCAGGAAGTAAGGTTAAATGTACAAAGTGTGGAAGAAAGGACACAATAGTAGAGGAGAAAATATCAGAAGAGGAAAGAAGAAGTATTTGGTGTCCAGAATGTAGGACAGTGTTATCAATGAACAGTGAATGTCCTTAGTGATCACCCTAGGTGGATGTTCAAGAAGAACTCGATGGAGTTCTTTCTTGGATTGGACTACTACTTATACTACTTTTACAGTGGCTGTACTGCTACTAGTCCACAATCACATGTTCCTCCAGAATGTTCTACAACCTCATGACCTTATCACGTGACTTGGCTTCTTAAGTTCCCCTGCTATTTATATCTCAACCCCATTGTATGCTTTGAGGTTTTGGACTAAGTGTTCAAATGCATGG
>Ga0153980_1000421_pt1 | contig 19432 bp, 12 predicted proteins | sample TSGA064MetaG_FD_104722 | JGI IMG/M metagenome (GOLD analysis project Ga0153980, IMG submission 104722) | Attine ant fungus gardens microbial communities from Georgia, USA - TSGA064 MetaG | ecosystem: Host-associated > Fungi > Mycelium > Unclassified | place: USA: Georgia, Magnolia Springs State... | reverse complement strand
TTCTGTGGCAACTCAGGAGGGCGGCTTTCTTCTGGCCGGCACATCCTATTCCGGAAAAGGGTTGGATAAAAAAGATGATTCCAAAGGTGGTTCTGACATCTGGCTGATCCGGATCAATGAATTCGGAGATGAACTTTGGCAGAAAACATTGGGAACTTCTTCCGATGAAGAAGCAAGAGCTGTGATTCAAACCACAGATTTAGGATTTTTTGTGGCTGGAAATGTTCAAAACTCAGCCAGAGGATACGGTTCCAAAGATGTTCTGATTATAAAATTAGACAAAAACGGAAAAGAACTCTCCCAAGTGATTCTGGGCGGAAAAGGTCTTGATGAAGTAGAGAAAATGATTCCGACAAAAGACGGCGGAGCATTGCTGGGAGTTTATTCAAGAAGTTCAGCAGTACCAGGTAAAACATCCAATGTACAAAGTACAGAAGTGGGCAATACACTTGACCGAAATTTTACTGCTGTACAGAAAACTACCAACAATGAAGGAGAAGGAGATTACTGGATCATCAAACTCAATAAAGAGGGAAAAGTAGAATGGGAAAAGAATTATGGTGGAAAAGGAGATGATCATTTAAGAACCTTAGCCCTGACCTCAAACGGATATCTCATCGGCGGAGAATCCAGATCCGAAAGATCAGGCAATAAAACGGTTGGTATTGAAGAAGGAACTGATCTGTGGCTGATTTCACTGAATGAAAGAGGCGAAGAGATCTGGCAAAAATCCTACAATTTCAAAAATCGAGATGTGCTGATGGGAATGAGTGTCCTGCATTCAGCGGATGATACATCTTCAAAAGGAATTCTACTTGGCGGTTACACCCAGGCAGAAGGAAGAATAGAAAGTGATGATGAAACTTTTTGGATGCTTTACCTGAATAAGGATGGTAATGAGGAGTGGCGGAAATATGTAAAGGGAGAATCCAGAAAGAAAGAAGAAAGACTATCAGATATAAAGCTCAATAAAGACGGATCTATTATACTGGCAGGAACGAGTGCCGAAGAACTCGGAAAAGAGAACTGGAAGATTGTAAAGCTTGGAGATAGCCAAATCAATAAGTTGATCGAAAAACAAGAGATCAAAATTTATCCGAATCCGGTTACCGATTATGCGTATGTAGAAACCGGTTTTGACTTCAAAGATGCTGAGATCACCTTGTATGATATGGGTGGCAGACAGCTTCAAAATATTAAAACCCAGAATAAAGTGACGAAGATTAATACCCAGAATTTGGTTCAGGGAGCTTATTTGGTTACTGTAAAGACGGATACGAACAAAACGGCAAGTGCCAAACTAATAAAGAAATAACACAATGAAGAAAAATATAATACTAAGCTTTGTTTTAGGAGTACTTTTTTCTAAAATAGAGGCTCAGAATAAATATAGTGAATACTATTTTAAAAATTTCCCTAATTCTCCATCCACGGCAACTTTTTTAAGATATGGAGATATACAAAATTCAGAATACACTGGAACTAATAGTCCACAAATTCCATTATTAACTGCCGAGTCGGGAGCTATTAAAATTCCGTTGATGTTACGATATATTTCGGGAAATGGTATTAAAGTGGCTCAAGAGGCAGGATCAGTTGGATTGGGCTGGGACATAAATCTTCCCACAATTACCCAATCAATTTTAGGAGGTTATAGTGATTTTGATGATGTTGCCAAATATTTAGCGCCTTTTACAAAGTCGGCTAATCCTTTTAATAATTATTTTCCGCATAGTGTTCAACCTCTTCCAGCTGGATTTGTTTCACAACCCACTAAGTATGCTTATTCTTATTACAAAACTATTGATGGATTTTTACCTTTAAGTGGAAATTTTGCAGATTTAAATAATCTTGCCCCTTTTGCAGTTGATACCGATACTTCTCCGGATATATTTACCTGTAATTTATTTGGAGAAAAGTTAGAGTTTGTTGTAAATAACTATCCGACAGGAACTACTACTCATACTTTTAATCCCTCTTTTTATTGCTTAAATAAAAGAGGATATAGCATTTCGTACAATAGTAATACGTATTTTACCATCATTGATCCGAGAGGGACAAAATACTATTTTGCAAAAGTTGAAGATGTTAAAACATTAAATAGTGTAAATAAAAATTATGTTATTACAAAAATAACGGATATTAATAATAATGATATAAACTTCACCTATAATGAATATCTTAATGTACAAAATTTAGTTTCTATTGGGGGAAAGCTTAATTATACTTTTGGAAGTCAAACTACTCATCATTCAACATTACCTTTAGCGACAAGTTCACCAAATTTTTCAGGGCTCGGAGAATTTGATGATTACTATCCTGGTTCATCTATGAATCCTCTTAGAAGCCCACAAAGTGTAGGATTCGCAACACCACTTATGAGTTGGTCAACAATACAAAATTATTTGCTTATCAATTCAATATCCGGAAACTTTGGGAAAGTTAATTTTTATTATTCTGATCGGATTGATTTTCCAACTCAGAAACTAGATAAAATTGAAGAGCAAAACAATATAAATCAAATTGTAAAAACAGTTAACTTCAATTATGATTATTTCAATTCCCAAAATTCTGCAAATGTAACAGGAGCTCCATATTATCAAGGTATGCTAAGCTCATTTTATCAATCACTCCCACCAGATAGATTGACAAAAAGGCTCAAACTCTTATCGGTAAAAATAAACGATGAACAGCCATATACATTTGGTTATAATGAAACACAATTACCCTCTAAACATTCGACAGGAGTAGATTATTGGGGATATTCTAATGGTGGTTTCACAAATAAAACTCTTTTCTTAAATCCTAACGACTTTAATTATCCCACTCCTGTACCAATAGATGATTCATATAATAATAATTTTAAGAAAGCAAATCTCAATTATTCTCAATCAGCCATTTTAAATAAAGTAATTTATCCTACCAAGGGTTCTTCTTCTTTTGAATATGAATTAAACAGTGCAAATAACTTGTTTTATCAATACGACTATGGAAAATTAACAGTGGGAAATGGGCTTAGACTGGCTAGCCAGACTAATAGAGATATAAATAATCAGTTTGTTGGTAAAATTGAATTTAAGTATTTTGATGGGATATCAACAAATCCTTTATTTTTATTTAACAAAAATTCATATTCTACCTTTGAGTGGCGAGTTGGAACTTATGATAATGCAGCAGAAGGTTTCTCCTATTCATCTGGAGTTATCTCCATGAATTCTAACAATAATAACTCTGCTTCTCCTTTATCATCAGGAGATTACGTAGGTTATTCTAAAGTAATAAAAACTGAAAAGGATTCGCTAAATAATAACAATGGTTCAATTGAAAACAACTATTCTAATACTTCTGATTTTCATTATTTTCTTCAAGCAGGAGTAATTCCTATTTATATGCCTTCAAGCAAATCACCTAACTCAACAGAAAATGGGAAAGTATTAAGTGAAATCGTTTATGATTCTTCACTTAATAAAATTCAGCAAACTGATAATACTTACTCAGATATTTATTCTGATGTTTTATATGGTACTTCATTAAGTAAAAATTCAAGATATTTTTGGAATGGTAATGGAGGTAATGGAGGTGCTTGGGCCATTTTTCAACATGGCGTGACGGTATTAGGCTATTATCCTATTTTTTCTAAAGAAAGTTTTTTATCACAGTCAATAAAAAAGGACTATCTAAATAATAAAACATTTACCACCCAGTCAGATTATCTATATTCTATGGGTAATATAAAAGATAAGCTTACTACCTTTCCAGATGGAGGAACTGAGCGTATAAGTTTATCGTATGCATATAATTATAATGACCAAAGATTGATGAATGCGAATATGATTTCTATTCCTCTTTCAAAAGTTATTTCCAAAGGAGGGGACGACTATTCTCAGGTTACAACAAAATATGATAATACTTCCCATTTAAATCCTACTTCTGTTGTTGAAACTAGCCAAGTTCAGCCACCTTATTACACTGTAGACAGTAAAACAATAATAAATTATACTACTTATGATAATAAAGGTAATTTATTGGAATATAAAAACGGTGAAAATATTCCAACAACTATTGTGTGGGGATATAAACAAACGCTTCCAATTGCTAAAATAGAAGGTGCTTCCTATACGTCTGTTAGTCAATATTTACAAGATATTATTGATAAGTCTGATCTTGATGTTGATGCTGCAAGTGAGCAGGCCCTGATTAATGCTTTCGAAGCATTAAGGAAAAAACCTGAAATGAGCAATTATCAAATTACGGCGTATACTTATAATCCTTTAGTGGGTGTAACGAATGTTATCCCTCCATCAGGAATCAGAGAACAATATGTTTATGATTCGTCTAACCGTCTAAAGCAGATAATTGATAGTAATGGGAAAATTTTAAAAGAAAACAATTATAATTATGCACCAACTACTTTCTATAGTTCATTACAAAGTAAGACTTTTACAAGAAATAATTGTGGTTCAGGAGCAATAGGAGGAAGCTATAATTACATAGTTCCTGCAGGACTGTACACTTCAATAATAGACCAATTAGACGCGGATCAAAAAGTTCAGAATGATATTAATATAAACGGACAGAATGCAGCCAATTCAAATGGAACATGTACTCCAATATATTGCTCACTTTCCTTTAATTCATCATTAGGTATTGCAGGAGGTGGCAGTGTTTCCGTTTCTGGAAATTCCAATTATAAGTTATCTTTTGGATTTTCTTCTGGATCCAATTCAACCAATCTCCCTTGGACGACAGGGGTAAAGATTGCAACCATAACGGGTACTTGTAAACCATTAACAGACTTTCCTTCTTATAATGGACAAGTATACTATACTATTCAGGCCAATGGTGATGTTATTTTAAAAACACAAACAGGAAATGCTCTTCCTAATAATACCTCATATAATTACGAATTCTATTTTCCTATAAATTAATACCGATGAAAAAAATAATAATTCCAATCAGTACATTGTTTGTGACAGGTTTATTTCATTCACAAACAATAAAAGAAAATTATATACAGAACAGAACTTATTTGGAGGCAGTAACTTCTTCAAGCCCTACAGCCAAGCAAATTCAAACAGTTCAATATCTTGACGGATTAGGACGACCAAAACAAGTAGTAAATGTTAAAGCAAGCCCGCTGGGAAGAGATGTTGTAAGTCATATTGAATATGACGGATTTGGAAGGCAGCTAAGAGATTATCTTCCAGTACCACAAGATGGAACTTTAAATGGGGCAATTATTCCAACTCCGTTAGCAAATATTCCAAATACGCCCTATGGATTAGAGAAGATCTATTCGGAGAAAATTTTAGAAAACTCACCTTTAGATAAAATATTGCAACAAAAACAAATTGGGAATGATTGGGATAATAAGCCTATTCAATTTGGTTATGATTTTAATATAGATGGTGAAGTCAAAAAATATACAACGTCTACAGTTTGGACAGATAAGACAACAATATCTACTGTAACTACTTCAGGGACATACGCTGCAAATCAATTGTACAAGAATAGTATAACTGATGAAGACGGTAATGTTTCTATAGAATTTAAAAACGGAAGAGGACAAACTATTTTAGTACGCAAAAATGATGGAGTACAGAATGTAGATACTTACTATGTGTATGATAATTATCAGAATTTGGCTTATGTAATCCCTCCTCTAGCTTCTTTATCAACCACAATTAATGATGATGTTTTAAATAATCTTTGTTATCAGTATCGATATGATATTTGGGATAGATTAGTGGAAAAGAGACTTCCCGGCAAAGGCTGGGAATATATGGTCTATGATAAACAAGACAGGCTTGTTTTAACTCAGGATGCCAATTTAAAAATACAGGGAAAATGGCTCTTCACTAAATATGATCAGTTTTCACGACCGATTTATACTGGAATATTAGATAGTCCTCCAGAAAGAATTCAACAGGCTGCAGCAGTTGAAAGCTTTGGCTCAGGTAATGAAACAAGAACAATTTCAAGCTGGAATAATAGTGGAATGGATATTTATTATTCTAAAAGCGGAGCTTATCCAGGTTCAAATTTTAAATTATTAACCGTCAATTATTATGACACCTATCCTTCATACAGCTTCAATCCCGCCTTTCCTGCAGACATTCAGGGAGCGGCTCTGCTTACAGAGGTTTTTTCAGCTGATGGCAGAAGCACCAAAGGACTTCCCGTGATGAGTTTGGTGAAAAACATTGAAGATGATAACTGGACCAAAAACTACACCTATTACGACACCAAAGGAAGATCAGTAGGAGGATATTCCATCAATCATTTGGGCGGATATACCAAAACCGAATCTCAACTGGATTTTGCAGGCGTACCATTAAAATCCATTACAAGGCATAAAAGACTTGATACTGATACGGAAAAGGTCATTACAGAAAACTTTGAATATGATCCGCAGAACAGACTGCTTGTCCATAAACACCAGGTAGATAATAATCCCGAAGAGATTCTGGCTCAGAATACGTATAATGAACTTTCTCAGCTTTCCAATAAAAAAGTAGGAGGCATTGTGGCTTCAGATCCGCTCCAAAGTATTGATTACACTTATAATATCAGGGGCTGGATGACTAAGATTAATGATCCTGCTAATCTGAATGGAAAATTATTCGGATATGAGATCAAATACAACAATCCTGTTTACACCAATATTGCTTCGGGAAGATACAATGGAAATATTGCAGAAGTAGATTGGATAAATTCTACAGAAAATGCGTTGAAAAGATACACTTACGGATATGATAATCTTAACAGGTTAAAAGATGCAATTTACACAGAGCCTGGTTCAACAACTCCGTATAATAACAATTACAATGAAAATCTGACATATGATCTGAATGGCAACATCATGACCCTGAAAAGAAATGCTTATCCAGTATCTGGAACGACAGCTACACAGGTAGATGATCTTGAATATAGGTATATAGGAAACCGTTTGGATCAGGTAATAGAACATTCACCCAACCCTTCGGGATACGAAGGCGGAAACAATATAATTGGCTATGACCTCAATGGTAATATGAATGATATGAAAGATAAGGGCATCCAGTCTATAGTTTATAATTTTCTTAATCTTCCCAGCTCAATAGGTATCCAGCATGTTAACCCTGTAGGGAATATAAGTACTACAGATATAAGTCATTTGTATCGTGCTGATGGAGTAAAGCTTCGTAAAACGTATATTCAACAAGCATATATGGGACTTCCGACAAATCGTATGACAGATTATCTTGATGGTTTCCAGTATTCATATGTAAATGATGGGACGATGTGTTTAACATGCAAAACGGAATCAGCATATGAAATGCAGGCATATTCAAAAATTAAAGGTCCAATAATTACAATGCCTTCATGGAAGCTAGATTTTGTACCTACCGCAGAAGGATTTTACAGTTTCGCAGAAAACCGCTATATTTACCAGTATAGAGATCATTTAGGAAATACAAGAGTAAGCTTTGCAAAAAACAATGCAGAAATACTTCAGGCAATGGATATCAATAACTATTATCCGTTTGGATTGAACCATATTGGCGGATCTTTTAGCTCAAACATTGGTAGTTATTACAACTACAAGTACAGCGGTAAGGAGCTTCAGGAGACGGGTATGTATGATTATGGAGCGAGGATGTATATGGCAGATATTGGAAGATGGGGTGTGATTGATCCGCTAGCGGAGAAAATGACTAGACATAGTCCTTATAATTATGCGTTTAATAATCCCATAAGATTTATTGATCCGGATGGTCGTGGTCCCACTGATATTCGTATAACAGGTAGTGAATCAGATATGGCATTAAAGGAAATGCAAAAAGCGGTTGGAAGTGATATAACATTATCAAGAGATTCTAAAACAGGAAATGTAACTTATATTCAAAACACTAAAGGAAGTTTGTCGGGGAATGCTGCAAAAGTAGCTAAAATTATAAATGATAAAACAGTAACTGTAGAATTAAAATCAGAAAATACCGTTGACACAAGTACAGGGGGAAAATATGTCGGAGGGGCATTTATGGGAAATACTATTTTGCCAAGCGGGAATGTTGAAGCTGTACAAGAAGTTAATCCTAACGTTCTTGGTATTTTATCAGATGCTAACGTTAAGCCAGGAGAAGGAATATTGCATGAAGTTACAGAAGGATATGAGGGAGCTTTAATTTCAAAAGCAAGTGGTACATCATCTCCTGATTCATCGAATCCTACTTCTATTTATCCTCAAGCTCATGCAGCTGCACATCCACAGCCAGGAATAGTTACTGAAAAAGCAGAAGATGTGTCTGGTTTAATTTTACCTTTGATCTATTTTAAACCAACGGATAAAATTAGAGCACTACATTATGAATCAAATGGTAGAACAATATTAAAAAGAAATATAGATGGCACGCACATACCTTAATTTAACTTTAATCGCAGTATTAATAATTATAGCAAAATCTTGTAAGCCAAGGCAAAATGCACAACCTTCAAATTATCCCTACAAAGTTGAGAAAATAGATTCATTAAACAATTATTATATTATTTACATATCGAATAGTGATAAAACATATCAAGTTGTTTCTAAGAAAACAAAATCTAATTGCAATATGATTAAAGTGAATCAAAGATATCCTTTATTTATGTTTGAGCCTTTAATAAGAGAGAATGATTATATCCCAAAAGATAGACCTACAAATTATCTTGATTTTGTACCTAATAAAGTGAAATTAGATGACTCAACTGTAATAATAAGAGAGAAAGGAATGGATAATATATATAGGACAAATAATTTGACTGGATTATGCTATAAAAACTTAAGTCCTATAATAAAATAATCCTACAATGTAAAGTCTGTGACTTGATAAAAATAAACCACTGCAACTGCAGTGGTTTACGATTATAAAAATCATTTAGGGAATGTAAGGATAAGTTTCGCAAGAGATACTGGTCGAGAGTATTCTGGACAACAGCTCCTAAAAAATAATTTTAAATTAATAGAAAAGAATATGAAAAAGAATATCAAAATAATATTTTTAATTTCACTTATAGGTTTTATTTTCCTATTTGTTTATTTTAATTCAGAGAAAAAAAATGTCTCTGATTTTTTTGAATCGGATGAAAAACTTTTCTTGAATGATTTTTCACCAATTGAACTGAACAGATATAAATACTTAGGAGAGGTTGCAGATACAACAAATCATATGAATGCTTATATGAATTTCGGGGAAATATGTTTGCCATTACTTGATCAGTGGAGGGGTAAAATAGAGAGAGGAGATTATGTCTCTAAAAAGAAAGATAGCTTAACATTGTTGATTGAAAAAGATAATAAAAAATATTATTTACATTTTAATAGCAATAGTTTTGATGGTGCTCCTTCGCCATGCAAATGTGAAAAATTAAGTAAAAATAATTAATAAAAACAATTTAAAGTTATCCTGCAGCACAACCCCAATCTGCTGCACGAATCCTTTCGTGCGGCATTTTTATTAATAATTAGGTTTTAGTAAACTACCTCTTTTTATATCTTTACGTAAGATAAATTATAGATATAGCAATGATGTTGCTTATTTTGATGAAAGCTATAAAAATAAGCAACGCTACTCATTGAGTAGTATTGTTTTTACATCATTGATTGTAATTTAGTTTGCTTTAAGAACGCATTCATGAGAGCGAAGACATGCTGTCTATCATTTTATATATCTAATATTGCAGAGACAATAGTGTATGGAAAATAATTTTAATATAGAAGTTGATAAGTCTAGTAAAAAAACAATTATAATATTTATAGTTTTTTTTGGATGTCTTTTGTTATTTACGATTGTTTACTTAATTATAAACTCAAGTTCTGAGAGAAAGCAAAAATTATTAAGTATAGACAGACAGACTAGGGTTATTGAAATCTATGCCAATAGGAATCAGCACAACCTTGGTTATGTTAGGTTTTCCAATGGAGTCAATGAATTTTTAGAATATCCATATAAAGTTGGTGATTCGATATCAAAGAAGAAAGGTGATTCTATTGAATACATTTTTAGAAAAGACCGTATAATAGAAAATAATTTTTTTGAAGAATCCCGAAAAAATGGTTATTTAAAATAAAAAAACAGCTGCTTTAAGCAGCTGTTTTTTGGTTAAACCCTCCGCTATCGAACGGTTTTATAGAACAACCTATTTCATAAAATATCCAAAATACGAACAGCTGCCCATAAGGTTTTTGGCTGTTTCAGTATCTGAATACTGCGATTTAAGCATAGCGAAATACGTTCTGAATTTTTGATTTTTAATATCATCCAGCTGCTTTTGGTAGGCATCCGCTTTTTCAGACCATTTGGGATCAGAATAATTTTCTGTAGGCTTGTTTTTTGCCTCATATTGATAGTACTTTCCTTGTTCGGCGCTTGCCATCTGGAAAAGTATTCTTGCTTTTTCTTCTTTCATGGTGGAAGCATCCAATGCTTTTTTATAATAAGAAATGGCAAGATCAAAATTATCCGGTTCTATGTAAGTTCTGTCCATAAAGTTTTTGTAATAATACTTATATGGATTCTTTTGGTTGGTATTCCAGAAGTCATATTTTCCACCGTTGGTATTATCTACATCCATCACAAATACCTGTCTGTAATATCCTAAAATAGAAGTGTTATAGAGTAAGTTTCCGATCAGCTGATTGGCTTTAGCAGACTTTTCATCCTTTCCGGTACCTATTTTTTTAAGCTGAATCAACGCATCTGCCAGTTCAAGCTTATTCATGCTCGGTTTAATAAAAGGAAACTGAGAATAGTCCTCATTCTCCATACTGGTTGCAGCATCACTCTGATAGCTTTCCCAGACATTATGGCCAAAGACGTAGCTTGGAATATTTCTGAATCCATTGTATTCATTATCTCCATATTTATGAGGAACTTTAGGCTGCTCGCTGGAAACCCAGTCATAATTGATTCTTGGAATTCCCACAAAGTTTTGTGCTTTTTGATAATAAGACTTAGCCTTTTCAAAATCAGCGGCTCTCATAGCACGGTCTCCGTAGATGACACTGAAAAAGGCATCGATGTTTCCGACATCATCCATGTTTTTAGAAATGATCTGCTGTTCAAACTGTGATTTGTTCGGCTTTCGGTAAAAATCTTCCACACTCTTTACCAGACTTGAATTCGGATTGTATTGAAGGTCAGAAAGCTTATTACTCATCAGGAATGATTTTCCATCTTCTCCCTGCAGAAAATAACGGTTGGCCAGAACATCTTTCAGGAAAGAAGCGGTAGAAGGAGCCGGGCCGTAATAATCACGGTAATCATCAGTGGCTGCTGTATCTTTTTTAACTTCTTTCTTCTCAACAAAATATTCAGCATAATCCTTCATTAAATGGTCCTCATAAGCTGCATCAATTTTTGGCTGGGACACAATATCATTCAGCACTTTCATTCTTTTGATCTCTTCCAGATATTCAGGATTGGTGGTTTTAATATCCTCCAGAATTTCAGTGCTCGCTTGATAATCTTTTTTCAAAAACTTCAGATAGGCATCAGCAATCTGCCAGTATTCATCTTTAGATTTTGCTTTTGTTTTCTCTGTGAATTTTTCAAGATCATCAAGATAGTCTTTGGTTTTTTCACCATACCAGTAATTATTGTTATTGTAGAAAGGAATTCTGTTGGGATTTTTCAACAGTTCATCATCACTTTGATCAGATGTACCTCCTTCGGCTGTTGGATCAGATTTGATGCCGAAAAGTCTTTTGAAAAACCGTACAATTTTCTGCCAGAAAGACACTTTCTCCTCTTTTATTTTTTCCGGTGCAGCTTTATCCTGATCTGTTGTTTTGCCTAAACTGGGATCTTTATTTACAGAAGCAGCATCCGTATCGTTATTGGTGTAATAATAGATGGGAAGATAGCTTCTCTCCAGTTCATTGATACTTCTTACAGCCATTACTTTCAGGATCTCAGAATCAGGATTAATGTCGTACATTTTTTCCATGATGGGAATCGGATTGTTGAAATCTTCATAACCCAGAAGAAAATACGCCATGTTTTTTTCATTGCTGGTTCCCGCTCTTTTTAAAATATTGTTGAAAGAAGCGGTATCCGAAAGCTTCATAGAAACGAAAGCAGATTCCTTGCGGCTGTCGCTGTTCATGAAGACCTGGAAGAAGTTCCAGTTGGCATCACTGTTCATTTTCAGGCCTCTCTGGGCGCCGGCAAGCTGGTCCAATGCCATAAAATAAGGAACACCCTTTAACCGTATAGGTTCTACATAGGTTTTGAATGCCTGAAGAGCCTTTTCATAATTTCTTGTATAATGATTGAAACGCACAAGCTGATAGCCGTAGCGTTGTTTTATCTCAGGATTTTTGGTTGCATTGTATAATGAAACTAAGGCTGCTGTTGTTTTATCATAATCGATATTTGTCGCATTTTTATCCTTTCCGGTGCCGCCGTAATAAAATGAATTTTCATTTTCAACGAAGTTAATTCTCATATAAGGCTCGAGATATTTAGCTTCGATTAAATAATCCAATCCTTCCCGGTATTTTTGATAGAAACCTGTTCCCAGTTTTTGCAGCAGCTGGTTATTGGGAGTTCCTTTTTTCAGTTCATTAAGGTCATTCAGACTCACGGTGTTCACCAGATAATTCGTCTCGGAATAACTAAGCTGGCTATTGAAGAATTTTTTCCAGGCTTCAATATTTTCATCAGGAATTTGAGACTGCTTGAAATCTGTATAAAATCTCGTAGAATAACTATGCAGAAAAGGGAGATAGGATTTATCTTTTATAATACTCTGTGTAAACAGATTAAAGTATTCATAATCCGGATCGGACCATGCACACGCATCAGACTTCGTATAGAAGAGAGATAGGACGGCAATTGAAAGAATATACTTTTTCATATGAGCGTATGGTGTTTTTTATGATTAATTAAGCTGGTTGCAATCTTGTATCCTCTTAATATTTACATTAAAATCAGAACAAATGTAATCTGCAAGCCAGAGGAATATTTACGTTAAAACTTTATAAAATTACGGTTACTTACAAATTTACTATCTAATTGATAATATATAATATTAAAATGCGGTATTTTTTTCTGTAAAAAATCAATAACTTCCTGAAGCTGGTCATCTGTGATTTCTTCCACTTTTATCTTGAAACCTTTATTTAAATAGCTTCCAAAATAAAATCCATCCTTCATTACTGTAACTTCATGATCTGATATTTTTTTGAAATTCGGATTTTCCAGATCTTTTGCAGATAAAGCGTTAATCAGTTTGTGCTTTTCCAGATGATTCGTGATGATTCCCCAGGAATAAATAGGTAAAGCGACTTCAATCTTTTTAATAGGATAATCTTCCAGTTTTGAAAGATAGCTTCTCAAAATATTAACATCCAGGATTGAGTTCTTATCCGAATTTTCTAACGGTGATGAAGTAGAGTAGCACATAAGATACACTTTTCCTACGGGTGGAATTCCGGTCTGGTTTTTATCCTTAACCTGATGGAGACGAAGTGTGCAGGTGACTTCTTTGCCGGAGACTTTCTTTAATTCTTTTAAAAAAGCAAAATAATCATCCCGGGTACCGGCAGTCCAGTCACAATCAATCTGTATTTCCTGGTTGACTTTGAGGTGGTATTCTGTAATTTTTTTTTGAATAAGAGTGTTAATACTTTCCGCCAGAAACGTAATCTCTTCTTTAGAAATATTCAGTAAACTCCTGTTCGTGATGAAAACAGTCGGAACAATCTGTTTGGTGGTCTCAAAGCTTTTATTTTTTGTAATAACAGCAACCGGCTGAAATTTTCCATCAGTTTTATCAACATCAAAAAATCTTGTGTATAGATAAGGTACCTGTGCCTGATTCAGAGCTTTCTTTTCTTCCTGATCAAACGTAAGGGTTGTTCTCCAATAATAAAAAGTAAAGGGATGTGTATCTTTCCTGCTGCAAGAGACAGAAAAAAGGAGAATGAGGACGAGTGACAGAGTTCTCATTCTTTATACAGTTTGCTGTCGCATGTACAGGTTTCGTTGGTCGCACTTTCCTCAGAAGAACAGCAGTCTTCGGATTTTTGGATGTTTCCTTTTTCATCGGTAAGATAGATGTTATCCTTGTCGAATTTAACAAAATAGTTTTCGCCCATTTTTTTAAAACGGACGTTCATTACTTTGGGATTGTATTTTCCCGCATTCATTTCCTCCGTTGTTTCAGTTCTGTCCGCCTGGTTCACCTGAACAAACCCAAAATGAACATCGCCGTTTTTCTTTACATCCAAATAATAATGCGGCGTTCCCGTGCCGCTGTATCCTTCAATAATATCAAAAGTTCTTTTACCAACAAAAGGGGCCTTTGCCTGTGCAAAAGATAAAACACTGATTAATACGATCACTAAGCTGAAAATCCTTTTCATATATTTTCTTTCAAAAATAAGGAAAAACAGATAAACATCAGAACCGTAAAATCCCGGAAACTAATAACACTTCCTATCAAGCTGTACAGCCTGACAAGAAGTGTTTAACATTGGATTCCTCAAATTATTCTTTTTGATATTAATCACAGCATTCTTAAAATAAAATTTACTTTCTTGAAGCAAATTAAAATACAGTAGCTGCAAGCTGAACTCTGGCGTATTTGTTGGAGGGATTCCACATCGCCATCATAGATATCGGAAGACTGTAATGGTCTGTGATTTTTATAGCTTTACTTGCTTTTACTCCAAGATTGACGACGTCAAAACTATTCTTTCCGTTTCCATATAAAAAATAGCGGTCATTAAGAGCGAACCCAGCTCCGACAAAAGCATCTAAATTGACTTTCTTCCCCACAATGACAGGATAACTTGCCTGTATGTAAGTCGAATATTTATTCTTTTTATAGCTTCCGTCAGGATCTAAAACAACTTCTCCTGCATTGGCACCTCCATACAGCATGATATCTGCCTCGATATTGATGGGAAATGCAGGACCGAAGGTATAATTTGTTCTCAGATCAATAATATGGGCGGTTCTTCTGTTTGAATAATTGAAGATGTCGTCTGAAGCCACAGTGGTATTGATATTCCTGGAATTAAACAAATCCCATAAACCGATATACAAACGTCCATCCGAATACTGAACATAATAATTAATTTCTTTATAATGTGTACCGTCTTTATCATCCGTTAAAGAAGAGGCGCCCCATATTCCTAGCTTCCATTTCTTTTCTGCATCCAGAGCGTAGAACAGGTTTCCCATGACAACAGGTTTGTCAGTAATGATAAGCCCTCTCCATAAATGATTGGTTTGAATATTTACCGTGAAATCAAGTCTGTTATTCTCCTTCGTTTGTATGGTGTCTTGAGAAAATAGTTTCCCTGTGCTCAATGCCAGGAGGCAAAGAACCGTTAAGATTTTATTCATAAATGTGATTTCTGTTGGTTAATGTAAAAATCCGTAAAGAATTGCGGCCAAAGCGGCTCCAGCAATGGGTCCCACAATTGGAATCCAGGCATATCCCCAATCGCTGCTCCCTTTTACAGGAAGGATGGCGTGCATAATTCTGGGGGCTAAATCTCTGGCAGGATTAATCGCATATCCCGTAGTTCCGCCTAAAGACAAACCTATTGCCCAGACAAGTAAAGTAACAGGAAGCGCTCCCACAGAACCCAGTCCTAGTTTTGCCGTAGAATCGGTGTGTAAAGAAATACTTGGGTCAGAAAAATGGAAGATCACAAATATCAGTACAAACGTTCCGATAATTTCACTGATGAGATTGGAAGAGGTTTTTCGTATCGCAGGAGCAGTACTGAAACAAGCTAGCTTAGCTCCTTCATCTTCAGTAATTGCAAAATGGTCTTTATTGAAAAGCCATACCAGGAAAGCCCCCAGCATTCCACCCATCATTTGAGCGGCGATATAGGATGGAACAAGATCCCATGAAAATTTTCCGGCAAGAGCCAAACCGATGGTAACAGCAGGATTCAGATGAGCACCACTTACCGGACCGGCAATGGTAACCCCTACAAAAACGGCCAGTGCCCAGGCGGTGGTAATTACAATCCATCCTGAATTGTTTCCTTTTGTGCCTTTTAAAACAACGTTGGCCACCACACCATTACCCAATAATATCATGAGCATGGTGCCTATTAATTCTGCTATAAATGGAGTCATATGTATCGTTTTTATGTAAGGGAATTAATCTTCTATCCAGCTTTGAGAGCGCTTCACCGCTTTGTTCCAGAAATGGATCATATTATCTGTTTTCTCTTTATCCAATGTGGGAAGGAAATCTTTGTCGACAATCCACTGTGATTGTATTTCATCAATGTTTTTCCAGTATCCAACGGCAAGGCCTGCAAGATAGGCAGCTCCTAAGGCTGTTGTCTCCAGTGTTTTCGGGCGTGTAATTTTCACTCCGAATAAATCAGACTGTATCTGCATCAAAAGATCACTGGCAGAAGCACCTCCATCCACTCTGAGTTCCAGACTTGGTGTTCCCGAATCCGCTTCCATAGCTTTTACAATGTCACATACCTGAAAAGCAATACCTTCTAAAGTTGCTCTTGCAATATGTCCGTTGGTCGTTCCACGGGTTACACCTACAATAGTTCCTCTTGCATACTGATCCCAGTAAGGAGCTCCCAAACCGGTAAGAGCAGGTACGAAATACACACCTCCATTATCTTCTACCGTTTTAGCAAGATCATTGACTTCCTCCGCTGAATTAATCAGTTTTAAACCATCTCTAAGCCATTGGATGGCAGCGCCGCCTACAAAGACGCTTCCTTCCAGTGCATAATTTACTTCTCCATTGATTTTCCATGCAACGGTGGTCAGTAAATTATTTTTTGAGGAAACGGCTTCTTTTCCTGTGTTCATTAATAGGAAGCATCCTGTTCCGTACGTGTTTTTTACCATTCCCGGTGTCGTACACATCTGTCCGAACAATGCAGCCTGCTGGTCTCCCGCAATCCCGGCAATAGGAATTTTAGTGGAGAATAGAGTAGTAGCGGTTTCACCATAGATCTCACTGCTTTGCTTAACTTCCGGAAGAATTGCTTTGGGAATATCAAATAATTCCAATAATTCATCATCCCACTCCAAGGTGTGGATGTTCAGAAGCATGGTACGGCTGGCATTGGAAACATCCGTGATAAACATTTTCCCCCTTGTAAGTTTCCATATAAGCCACGTATCAACCGTTCCGAAACATAATTTTCCAGCTTCTGCTTTTTCTCTTGCACCTTCAGTGTGATCAAGAATCCATTTTAATTTGGTTGCAGAAAAATACGCATCCAGTATAAGCCCCGTTTTCTTTTGTATCATTTCGGCATGTCCCTGTTCTTTCAGCTCATCACAATACTTTGAAGTTCTACGGTCCTGCCATACAATAGCATTATAAATAGGCTCCCCGGTTTCCTTATCCCATACAATAGTGGTTTCCCGTTGATTGGTTATACCAATGGCAGCTACTTCCAGTCCTGATATGCCTGCCTTTGCAATAATTTCTGCAGCAACTGAAATCTGGGAAGACCAGATCTCATTAGGATCATGCTCTACCCAGCCCGGAGTAGGATAGATCTGTTCAAAGTTTTTCTGGGACATATATTCTATCTGCCCATTGTGGTTGAATAAAATTGCTCTAGAGGATGTCGTGCCCTGATCTAAAGCAAGGATCAATTTTTCACGCATATTGTAGTTAATTAGATTATGTTTTTAGGAGAATAAGAAATCAGTAAATAGCCTTTTGCCAATGCGATAAACTCTTCGGTCTGCTGGGCAACCCATTCAGGAGAATGATTCTTTTCTTCCGCAATGAGTTTGGCTATTTTTCCCGCGCTGTCTATGGCTGCTCTCGCATCCAGAAAAAGAAGACGGACTCTTCTGGCTAATATATCCTCTATGGTTTCTGCCATTTCATGACGGATAGCCCACACCGCTTCTGCTATGGTAAACTCGTGGTCCGGATGTATTTTTTCCGCATAAGCAGGATTGCTTTGCTGTAACGATTGTAATGATGAAATATCTGAACCGTACACATACAGATGGCTGCTTCTGTCCACCTGCTCTGCATTCATGTTTCCATGGATTGATAGATGCTCAGTAACAGATGGGGTCTGCTTCAGATTTTGAATTTCTATTGCCTTGTCGATGGTATCTTCCGCCATTTTTCGGTAAGTAGTCCATTTTCCCCCGATAATAGAAGTAAGGCCTGTTTCTGAAGTAATCACTTTATGGCTTCGGGATACCTCTTTTGTATTTTTTCCTTCCCCTTTGGGTGCTGCTAAAGGACGGAGCCCCGCAAAGACAGATTTTACATCTTCACGTGTTGGCTTTTTGGAAAGGTATTGTCTGGCAGTTTCCAGCACAAAATTGATTTCTTCTTCCAAAGCACGAGGTTCGAAACTTTCATCCTTTAAAAGAGTATCTGTAGTTCCCACTAAAGCTCTGTCATGCCACGGGACGACAAACAGCACTCTGCCGTCTGAAGTTTTAGGGATCATGATGGCATCGTTGCTTTTCAGGAACGATTTATCCAAAACCAAATGAATTCCCTGGCTGGGTACTACAAATTTCCCATGTTTCGGATTATTCATGTTTAAGATGTCATTGGTGAACACTCCTGTAGCATTCACTACAGCTTTGGCTTTAATGGTATATTGCTTTTGGGTAAACTGGTCTTCCGCAGTAACGCCTGTTATTTTATTGGAATCATTTTTAAGAAGATTAACCACCTTAATGTAATTAATAACACTTCCGCCTTTTTCAATAATTGTTTGCGCTAAATTGATGGCCAGACGTGCGTCATCAAACTGCCCGTCCTGATAAACCACTCCGCTTGCCAGGTTGGTCTGCTCAATCGTTGGAAGTTTGGAAATAGTTTGTGCTTTGCTGATGTACCGCGTTTTGCCCAGACTTAATTTTCCGGCTAGGAAATCATAAATGGATAACCCTATTTTATAATAGATACCGCCCCACCATGTATAATTAGGAATAATAAACGACTGGTTCTTTACCACGTGTGCCGCATTTTTAGCCAGCAGGCCTCTTTCCTTTAAAGCTTCTTTTACAAGCCCGATATCCCCTTGTGCCAGGTATCGTACGCCCCCATGCACAAGTTTGGTACTTCTGCTGGAAGTAGCTTTTGCAAAATCATGAGATTCTAATAATAAGGTTTTGAATCCTCTGGTGGCTGCATCTAATGCTGACCCCAGACCACTGGCTCCGCCACCAATAATAAGGAAATCCCATTCTTGTATAGTGTCCAGTTTTTCAAGTTCTTTATTTCGCTTCATAATATTTCGTTACGTTTCGTTATGTTTCGATTTCAAATTTAATAATTTAAAACGAAACAAAAAGAAAATAAATGAAATTTTAACGTTTGGGAAAAAAATGATAATTTTGATGAAATGAACAAAATGGAAAAGTTAGTACCGAGACATGATGATATATTAAAGGAACTGGATGAAAAAGGA
>Ga0153980_1000419_pt1 | contig 19497 bp, 17 predicted proteins | sample TSGA064MetaG_FD_104722 | JGI IMG/M metagenome (GOLD analysis project Ga0153980, IMG submission 104722) | Attine ant fungus gardens microbial communities from Georgia, USA - TSGA064 MetaG | ecosystem: Host-associated > Fungi > Mycelium > Unclassified | place: USA: Georgia, Magnolia Springs State... | reverse complement strand
GGATTTTTTCCTCTCATCCAGGTCCAGTTGTTGGTGGTCGGATTATACTTCCAAAGCGTATTCACCCAGGCTCTGTAATCTACATTTCCGGACAGATAATATTCAGAATCTTTAACTTCTCCTCCGAACATCCAGAAATTTCCGGCATTATCTTTCCAGTAAGACGGATTTAAAACAGTGGGTGGAAAATTGGTGCTATTTTCTACTCCTAATGTTCCATAATTATAAAAAGTTGAAGCAGTTTCTGTTTTCTTCACATGGCTCCAATTGTTTGTAAGCATATTGTACCGCCACATGATTGGCTGTCCGTCTCCTGGAAGAAGATAAATATAATTATTATCCTGCCAGTAAGCACCTTTGTACATGTATTTTTCTCCCGGAGAATTGGCTGCACTTTCAACGTTCTCCGTTCCTAAAACATTCGCGGCATATTGGTAATCATAATCATTAGAACCTTTCATCCACGTCCATTGGTTGGTAGTCGTATTATATTTCCAAACCTGATTGGAACTGTTATTCAATGTGATCACCGATGATCCTCCAAAAAACCAAAGGTTATTCTGGCTATCCACCCAGGAATAGGAATCGTTATAGGTTTTGGGAAGAGCCGTAGCACTGGCAACTCCCTGTTGGGCAGGAAGGCTGCTTGCGTCAGTCTGCGTTCCGCTTATCCATATCCACATATTGGCAGAACGGTCATACTTCCACATATCGGTTTGCTTGGGAAAATAGGCATTTCCATACATCCAGAGGTCACCGTTGTTATCCACCCAGGTCACCGCACCTACTCTGTCTCCGGGAAAATTGGTTGCACTTGCTACTCCTTGCACTCCATAATTGGCAGTACTGGTGTCGTTTAACTTTTTCCATTGTTTGATAGCTGTATCAAACATCCAGAAATTTACATTTCCTGATCTGTTTTCGTAGAGGTAAATAAACTCATCGTTTACATTCCATCTTGCGCAGTCACTCTGATACGAGTATGAGGTATCAAAAGGATAAAAATCCGGTAAATTTTTAGGTGAAAACTGATTCAGTACTTCACTGTATCCTAGGCCCCCGGCACCATAGGAATTGATGTATCCCTGGTAGCCTTCGCCTCCGGCAAGTTTTGACCATGTCTGTCCATTTGAAAATAGGAAAAACACAGTTAAAAACGTCAATAGACATTTTTTCATGGTTATTAGTTTTAGTTTTTTTAGTTTTTATCTTTTTCTGCCTCCCAGCCCAAACATTCCGAGAAGAGCTTTTGCGCCTTCACGCATGAGTGTACTGGTAAAGGTTCTTCCGGCTTTGCTCTGTAATACCTGTTCAAACATACCGGGTTCTTCTTTTACAGGTTTTGATTTCTGGGCAGGTGCATTTTGTACGGCCTGTTCCATTCTGGTGGTCAGCATTTCATACGCTGATTCACGATCTATAGCTTCCTCATATTTAGCAACTAACGCTGACTGACTGGTGAGCTGAGAAACTTCAGCAGCACTCAGAACATCCATTCTTGATTCCGGGGAAATTAAATAAGTCTGAACCAGAGGTGTAGGAATTCCTTTTTCATCCAAAGCGGTGATAAACGCTTCTCCGATTCCCAAATTTTGAATTAAATTGGCAGCATCGTAATACTCCGTTGTCGGGTAATTCTCAACCGCTTTTGAAATTTCTTTTTTATCTTTTGCTGTAAATCCTCTCAGCGCATGCTGAACTTTTAATCCTAGTTGAGAAAGTATACTTTCAGGAACATCTCCCGGAATCTGTGTGATGAAATAAATACCAACTCCTTTAGAACGGATCAGCTTTACCATAGTTTCAATCTGCGAAAGCAGGGTTTTTGAAGATTCATCGAAGATTAAATGCGCTTCATCAATAAATAAAACCAGTTTAGGTCGTCCGCTATCGCCTTCTTCAGGGAAAGTCATATAAATTTCCGCAAAAAGAGACAGCATAAAGGTTGAAAATAACTGTGGCTTATTCTGAATATCAGCAACCCTTAAAATATTCACTACTCCTTTTCCGTCTTTTGTCCGAAGTAAATCCTGTACATCAAAACTTAATTCTCCAAAAAAACCAGCTGCTCCCTGCTGTTCTAAAGCGACAATCGATCTTAAAATAGCGCCTAAAGAAGCTCCCGTAATGGATCCGTAATTGGCTGCAAGCTCAGCTTTTCCCTGCGGGTTATCCGTTACATACTGCAAAACTTTCTTTAAATCATTAAGGTCGATCAAAGGAAGTCCTTTATCATCACAATATTTAAAAACAATAGACATAATGCTTTGCTGGGTATCATTAAGTTCTAAAATTTTACTTAACAATACAGGGCCGAATTCTGTAACGGTTGCTCTGAGTTTTACTCCTTCTCCGCCGGAAATATTCATCAGTTCTACAGGAAAGGCCTGCGGATTATAAGGAAGCTGTGTTTTTGCATATCTTTCTTCAATAACGGCATTCATTTGTCCCGCTTCTGCAATCCCTGAAAAATCTCCTTTAATATCCAACACTAATGATGGAATACCTGCATGGGAAAGCTGCTCTGCAAAAACCTGCAGTGTTTTGGTTTTACCGGTTCCGGTGGCTCCGGCAATAAGACCGTGGCGGTTAATGGTTTTTAAAGGAATCGTTACATTCACTTCTGAAACGACTTTGCCGTCCAGCATTCCTTTTCCAAGTATAATATAATCCCCTTTTGAGGTGTATTTCGAATTTAATTCTTCAATAAATTGTGTTTTATCTGCCATCTGAATTTTTTTATTTTAACTTATAAATATAAAATTTTTTATAAAATATTCAGCCATCTAAAAAATATTCATGATTAAGTTCAGTTTTAAATGTCTATTTATTTGCTTAATTTGGTATAAGAAATGTAATATCCTAAAAGATATTATGTAAATCAGAATAAATAAAACCTTATAGATTTATTCTATTGATATCGATTTTTTATTTTATCGTGTTTTAAAAAATAAAATACGATTTTTGTAGACTAAATAATAACAACAAAATTGTTAAAAGAATAAAATGAAAGTTGAACAAATATATACAGGCTGCCTGGCACAAGGGGCATATTATATAGTATCAGAAAATGAAGCTGTAATTATAGATCCATTAAGAGAAGTTAAACCTTACTTGGATCGCCTGGAAAAAGGTAATGTAACTTTAAAATATATTTTTGAGACTCATTTCCATGCAGATTTTGTTTCAGGACATCTGGATTTAAGCAAAAAAACCGGAGCTCCGATTGTTTACGGACCCACTGCCAATCCTGATTTTGAAGCAATTATTGCAGAAGATAATCAGATTTTTGAAATCGGAAAAGTAAAAATAAAGGTGTTGCATACTCCCGGCCACACCATGGAAAGCACCACTTATCTTTTAATTGATGAAAATGGTGTTGAAACAGCAATATTTACAGGAGACACCCTGTTTTTAGGAGATGTAGGAAGACCCGATCTTGCCCAGAAAGCAACTAATCTTACCCAGGAAGATTTGGCAGGAATTTTATACGAAAGCCTTCACAGCAAAATTATGCCTCTGGATGACAGTATTACTGTTTACCCAGCTCATGGAGCAGGCTCTGCGTGCGGTAAAAATATGCAGAAGGAAACGGTTGACATTCTGGGAAATCAAAAAAGAACCAATTACGCATTAAATCAGCCGGATAAAGAGTCTTTCATCAGAGAAGTCTTAGATGGATTAACGGCTCCTCCGAAATATTTTGGAATGAATGTAGCCCTAAACAAAGGCGGATACGAAAGCCTTGACAGTGTAATGGACAAGGGACTAAATCCAGTTTCTGTGGATGATTTTGAAAGCTTTGCAGAAGAAACGGGAGCATTGATCTTAGATACGAGAGGACCTGCTGATTTCCAAAAAGGATTTATCCCCAACTCTATCAATATAGGATTGAAAGGTGACTTTGCCCCTTGGGTAGGCACTTTAATCGTAGATGTAAAGCATCCATTATTGCTGGTTTCCGACGAGGGAACAGAAGAAGAAGTAATTACAAGATTAAGCAGAGTTGGCTTCGACAATGTATTAGGATATCTGAAAGGAGGTTTTGATGCATGGAAAAATACCGAGAAGGAAATCGATGAAGTGAAAAGAATTTCACCTGCTGAATTTTCAGAGCAGTTTAATGAAAACTCTAAAGTTATTGATGTAAGAAAACTGGGTGAGTATGCTGCAGAACATATTGACAATGCTTACAATAAACCTCTTGACACGATCAGTGAATGGGTACAATCTATTGATGATTCTGAACATTTCTTCCTACACTGCGCCGGAGGATACAGAAGCATGATTGCTGCAAGCATCCTTAACTCGCACGGAATCAGAAACTTTACTGAAATAGAAGGTGGATACAACGGAATCAAAAAAACTGAAAAATTTCCAACCTCAAATTTTGTCTGCCAGTCCAAAACATTATAAAATAAGTATGAAAAATATAATTTTTGGATTCTTTTTAGCTTCATCAGTTATCGTAAGTTCTTGCAAAACCGCAACCGCTGAATCTCCAAAAGCCAATATCCGCGAAGTGGTGAACAGTTCTGATGTCACTTTAGTAGATGTAAGAATTCCCGAACAGTATTCGGAAGGAACGGCAAAAAATGCAGTTAATATTCCTTTAGCAGACCTTCAAAATAATATCGAAACCCTAAAAGGTAAAAAAGTAGTGGTATTTTGCAATAAAGGAATTCAGGCCGATCAGGCTATGGAAATCTTAAAGAAAAACGGTATAGAGGCTTACGATGGAACCACCTGGAAAAATGTGAAAGCAATTCAGGCTGAAAAGCCGAATGCCCAATAATACAGCTTTAAATTAAAGACTTAATTTTAAAACTAAATACCAAAACATATGTCACAAAAATTCCAAGAGATCATTAATTCAGAAAGGCCTGTTTTAATCGACTTTTTTGCCACCTGGTGCCAGCCCTGTAAAGTACAGTCTTCTGTATTGAATACGGTAAAAGAAAATGTGGGCGAAGGAGCAAGAATCATAAAAATAGATGTAGATCAGTATCCCGCCATTGCTGCAGAATATGGAGTACGAGGCGTTCCTACCTTAGCCGTCTTCAAAAACGGAGAACTTCTTTGGAAGGAAAGCGGAGTCCATGATGTGAATACATTAACACAACTTTTAAAACAATACCAATAAACTGTGATATCCTCACAGTTTTTTTTCATATTCTGCAGATATTCATTTTAGAGTGAAGTCTGCGGAAGTGTTATAATGATTTCAAACAGATTAATCCTGAATAGAAAACTGATCACGGTCATTCAAAAACTGAAAATGATTTCTGAAATCCTTTAGTTCATCCATATCCAATACTGCTGAAACGATATTCCCATTTTTTGTTGCAATTTCTGTTCCGTCAGCAAAGAAGCAATGCGAACTTTCCTGGTACAAGAGGTTATTGCCATCCGTTCCGATTCTGTTAAGGCCAAAAACATAAGACAGATTTTCAATTGCTCTGGCTTTTAAAAGATGTTCCCACGCTCCTACTCTCTTTTCCGGCCAATTCGCAACATACAATATCACATCATAATCATCATTATTTCTTGCAAAAACGGGGAACCGAAGATCATAGCAGACCTGCAGTAAAAAACGAATTCCTCTATAATTTACAATCACCCTGTCACGGCCGGGAGTATACACTTTGTCTTCCCCTGAAAATGAAAACAAATGCCGCTTATCATAGAAAGAAACTTGAGAATCCGGCTGAACAAAAAACATTCTGTTGTAATACTTTCCTGCATCTTCTACCGGAGCACTTCCGCAAAAGGCTGCATTTTTCTCTTTTGAGATCTTTTGTAAAAAATCTAAAGACTCTTCATTTCTGTCTGAAACTTCAGAAGCGTCCATGCAGAATCCCGTGGAGAACATTTCCGGAAGGAGGAAAATATCCGCTTCTTCATGAGCAAGCTGCTCTTCAATTAACTGAAAGTTTCCTTTTTTATTTTTCCAGATGATATCTAAATTTAATCCTGTAATCTTCATAAATCTTGTTCAATAACTTCTATAAAATTACAGTTTTTAATTGATTTCGGTTTCATTTTTGATGATGATAATTTTTATGATGTACCATCAAAAATTTAAAATTTATGAAGAAATTGGTTTTTATGTTAATGGTTATTTTTTGGGGAGCCACTGCAAATGCCCAAGCCTGGACGGGAAAAGGAGATCAAAAAGTTCAGCTGGGACTTAATGCATGGGGGTACGGAACCGGAGTTACCGGAACCTATGATTATGGCTTAAACAAACTTTTATCAGTCGGTGCAGGAGTAAACGCTTATTTCGGCGGATATAAAAACAATGACAAAGACAATCGGGTTTTCGTTTTTGGAAGACTTAATTTTCACCTGAAGGAAGCTTTGGACCTTCCTGAAAAGTGGGATATCTACCCTGGGGTTGATCTTGGTGTTCTCGGAAGGGATTTCGGAATCGGCGCTCATATTGGAGCACGTTACTTCTTCACAGAGAAAGTGGGTGTTTTTGCAGAAGTAGGAAACAATGGCAGTATCGGAGTTTCATTCAATTTATAGAAAAACAGCCTAATATATGACAAAGCTTCTCATTTCGAGGGGCTTTTTTGTTTGGCATAGTTTTGATAATTGTTACCTTTGCAAATTAAAACCTAAAATATATTAATGGAATTAGCAATCAAGATTTTCCAGTTCATATTAAGTATTTCGATACTCGTTATTCTTCATGAGCTTGGACACTTTTTACCCGCCATATGGTTTAAAACCAGAGCCGAAAAATTCTTCCTGTTCTTCGATCCGTATTTCTCCATCTTTTCGATGAAAAAAATCAACGGTAAATGGAAGTACAAATTTTTGTCTCAAAACCTTCCGGATACTGAAGTTATTGAAGTCAACGGAAAAAAACAAGAGGTTGCTATCGACATATCAAAATTACCGGACAGTGACTGGAGAAAACATCCGGAACAAACTAAATACGGTATCGGATGGCTTCCGTTCGGTGGTTATGTGAAAATTGCCGGAATGGTGGATGAAAGCATGGACACTGAACAGCTTAAACAGCCTGCACAGCCTTGGGAATTCAGATCAAAACCAGCCTGGCAGCGATTAATCATTATGCTTGGAGGGGTTACCGTAAACTTTTTCTTAGCCTGGTTGATCTACAGCAGCCTTTCTTTCTTCAACGGAGAAACATATACGGATATTAAAAAATTCGAAAACGGTGTAGAAGTTACTGAAGCCGGAAAGAAAATGGGTTTCCAAAATGGAGATCACATCATCAGCATTGATGGAAAACCGACAGAAAGACTTGAAAATGCATCGATAAACATTCTTTTAGGTGATCATGTAACCGTATTGAGAAATGGTAAAGAAGTTACCTTCCCAATCAATTCTGATGGGGTAGCAGATGTTCTTAAACAAAAAGAAGCTAAATTATACATCAGCCCGAGAGTTCCTATGGTTATTGATTCTTTAGCGACTCCAAGTGCTAAAACTTCCGGATTAGCTTCCGGAGACAAGATTGTAAGCATTAACGGACAAAAAGTAGCTTATTTTGATGAACTAAGCCCAATTTTAAACCAAAATAAAGGAAAAACGGTAGCGGTAGATGTTGAAAGAAAAGGAGCTGGGATAGTAGCACTTCCTTCCGTTCCTGTTGATAAAAACGGAAAATTAGGAGTACAGATCGACACTAAAGGTATCGCTCAATCTATTGTTACGAATAAAAAATATTCTTTTGGAGAAGCCATTCCAAGGGGATTTACAAGAACGATTGAAGCTTTAACCATGCAGGTAAAGCAGTTTAAAATCATGTTTAACTCTAAAATACAGGGTTATAAAAGTGTAGGAGGCCCTATCGCCATCGTAAAAAATATGCCGGTAGATAGAAACGCCAACGGAGATGTAGCTATTAACTGGCCGGCATTCTGGAGTTTTACCGCAATGTTCTCGATTTGGTTAGCATTTCTGAACTTAATTCCTATTCCGGGACTTGATGGAGGGCATGTTTTATTCACTTTATATGAGATTATCGTTGGAAAACCGGTTCCTCAAAAGGTGCTGGAAAATGCTCAGATGATTGGAGTTATCTTCCTGTTAGGCCTTATGCTGCTGATCTTTGGAAGTGATATCTTTAAAGTATTCACTGGAAAACTATAAAATTTTAAGATTTTTTTCTAAAAAATTTGTCTGGTATAAATATTCGTCCTATATTTGCACCACTTAAAAATAAGGACATTCCTCCTTAGCTCAGTTGGTTAGAGCATCTGACTGTTAATCAGAGGGTCGCTGGTTCGAGCCCAGCAGGAGGAGCGAAAGCTTCAAGAGTTACAAAATATTTTGTAACTCTTTTTTTGTTTAAAAATCAACTTCTTAGTAGTAAATATGATATATCCTAGTTTCTTTTTACGGCATAAAAACTGTTATATTTAATACTTAGACAAGAATTATGATCCCAATCACCATCAGAAAAGCCGAAGCCAGAGACTATCCCGCGATTATCGAATTGCAAAATGCTAACACTCCCGACCAATTGAGTGAAGAAGAAAAGAAACAGGGATTTATTGTTTCAAGCATGACTGAACTTACACTGGATGCTATTAATAAAAACTTAGGGGTGTTGGTAGCCTTGGAAGAAGGAAATTTAGCCGGGTTCGTATGTTTGACTACCACAGATCCGATTCCTGAGCATCCGGTTGTAAAAGCAATGTATAAAAGTTTTCCACAGCAGATTTTTAACCATAAACCATTAACAGAATATCGGGTATTTTTGTACGGCCCGGTTCTGATTAACCAAAAATGGAGAGGACAGGGAATTGCAAAAAAATTATTTTACGCCGTGAAAGATTTTACTGAAAACCTGTACGACCTGGGTGCTGCTTTTATCAATGACAAAAATCCACATTCTCTTGCAGTCCATATTCAGGGATTAGGAATGACTCCATTAACGCCTTTTACCTGCAACAATGAGACATTTCAGTTAGTTGTTTTTCCAGTTTAGAAGTGAAATTACAGCATATTTCAAATTTTTCCCTGTTTTTCTTAATTCAAATTTGACATAGTCAAACGTTCAGCTTCGAGCTATGAAATTTTTATCATCATCTCAAAATACTGAAAAATAGACAGATAAAAAAAAGAAGCTTTTTTCAGCTTAAGACAAAATAAAAATTCCTTCAAAAAATTCAATTTTTTCGATAGAATTTGCTTCAAACACTTGCTTTGTACGAATATTCATATTATATTTGCACCACTCCAAACAGAGAAACATTCCTCCTTAGCTCAGTTGGTTAGAGCATCTGACTGTTAATCAGAGGGTCGCTGGTTCGAGCCCAGCAGGAGGAGCAAAATCCATTAGAATTATCTAATGGATTTTTTTGTATAATGCCTTTATCTATGTTTTATTTGGTTTATATGCATATTAATTTAACCTTATTCTATCCATTTAATCAATATTTCTATACTTTCTTTTAAAATTGAGTACTAAGCACACTATTTTACTTTCACATATAAGAAAAACAATCCTGGATTTGAAGATTTACTTCATTTTTTGTTGACTCGAAAGATATATTATTTCACTCATTGTCATTTTAACAAATTAATAACTATAATGCTATCATTTTGATGATCTAATTTTTATTAACTTTGCAATTTTGTACCTAACCGTAAAAAACTTTAAAAAATCTAATCTTTTTACATAAACAGCATGCTTTTTGTTTATGCTAAATGCTTGAAAAAACAACAAATGTCAATTAATAATTCCAAATACTACCACCTCTTTTTCCTTCTCTTTCTCTCAGGGCTTGCCTGTGCCCAAAACACAGCCAGCGGTAAGATTCTTGATGCAAAAACAAATAAGGAAATTTCAGGAGTAGATATTTTTATCAACGATAATAAAACCCCCAATTTAAATACCACCAGTGGAAGTTTCAGCGTGCAGTCTGACACTATTATTTACCGGCTAAAGTTCTCTAAAAAAAGCTATGCTTTAGAAACCGTAGATGTTACGACTGAAAATGCGGGCAACCTGTTAGTTAATCTTTCTCAGGAAAAAGTAAGCTCCATTGGGGAAATTGTTATTCATAACGAAAAGCCTAAATATAAAAACAAAAAAGAAAATCCGGCTTATGCCATCATGCAGGAAGTCTGGAAACGAAAAAGAAATAATGGATTAGCCAAATTCGATACCTATACTTATAAGGAATACGAAAAAATTGAATTTGATGCCAATAACCTGGACAGCACTTTTATGAACAAGAAAATGTTCAATAAGCTTAATTTCATCTTTGAATATGCAGATTCCACGGCAACGGGAAAGATGGCCCTTCCTATTTTCCTGAATGAATCGGTTTACGAAACTTACGGGGAAAATAAACCAGGTAACAAAGTGAAGAGAATGCTGGTTGCCCAGAAGACCTCAGGATTTCAGGACAATCAGGTTATTACAGTGACGGCGAAAAACTTATACCGCGATATAAATATTTACGACAACATATTAAATTACTTTGATATAGGATTTCAAAGTCCTGTTGGAGCGGATGGATTCAGCACGTATGATTACAATTTAACGGATACGATTGCTATCAACGGGGAAAATGCCTACAAAATAAGATATCAGCCAAAAAGAAAGGATGTTTTGGCATTTCAGGGCTATCTTTACATCGATACAGACACCTACGCTGTACTAAGCGCAACGTTAAAGTCTACACAAAAAATTAATGTCAATTTCATCAACAGTATATCTACAGAACTGGAATATGATAATCCTGATGACCAGACATTCCTTCCAAAGAAAGTGGTTACGGAAATTGAATTAACTCCTTTTGCTAAAAAGAAAACCTCAAAAAGCATTATTGCTAAAAGGTCGGTCGACTATTCCAACTACGAATTCAATAAACCGCTTGATGCTAAATTATTTACCCGAAAAGAAGAGGAATATGATGATAAATTCGTGGATAAAGATGACGCCTATTGGCTAAAGGCACGTCCTGATTCATTATCCAAAAGAGAACAAGGAGTGTATGAAATGCTTGATAAGCTTCAGCAAACGCCAAAATTCAATCGAATTGTAAAGATTTACGAAACCCTTGCTTCGGGATATTATAATGCATTTAAAGGAATCGATATAGGCCCTATTTTCTCAATTTACGGGAAAAACGTAGTAGAAGGAGACCGAATCAGATTAGGAGCAAGAACTTATTTTGGTCAGAATGACCCTTGGAGAGTTCAGTTTTATAATGCTTATGGTTTTAAAGATAAGCAGCTGAAATACGGTGTTGAAGCCCGATACATGTTTAACAGAGTCAATCGTTTCATGATTGGAGCAGGAACAAAACGAGATGTTATGCAGCTGGGAGTTCAGCTGACAAATGATGATGCGATCCTGTCACGTTCATTTGCTTCATCCACTATTTTCGCCAGAGGGGAAAATGCTTCTTTAAGTTCTGTCAACCAAACGAATATATTTACTTCTATTGAGCCTTGGAAAAACTTTCAGATCAGAATAGACGGTACCATGCAGAGTATTAAATCTGCTAATCCATCCGAATTCAGTTTGATGTATTACAGAAATGGGGATCTAAGAAAAACAGTTAATGACTCACACGTTACCATCAGCTTAATTGCAAGACCCGGTACAAAATTCTCGCAGACAGGGGTAGACCGTTATGAGCACGGAACTTTAGCGCCCACTATTGTCTTGAAATATACCAGAGGTATTGAAGGACTTTTCAATGCGGATTTCAATTATAACAAACTTCAGTTTATGTTTTATAAACCAGTTTTAATTGGAAGCTGGGGTAAAACATTAATTAATTTTGAGGCAGGGAAGAATTTCAACACAGTTCCTTTGGCTTTGCAGAATATCATTCCAGGAAACCAGTCATACAGTTTGGTTCCTAATACGTTCTCTCAGCTTAATTACTATGAGTTTGTGGCGGACACTTACACAACGCTTCATTTAGAACACCATTTTAACGGGAAAATATTATCTTTCATCCCGTTGATCAAAAAATTAAAACTAAGAGAAATTGCATTTATCAGAGGAGCTTACGGAACTTTAAGCGACGCTTCTAAAGACATCAATGTGGAAGGCTTCAAATATTCTGCTCCCAATCAACAAGTCTATTTTGAATATGGTTTCGGAATTGAAAACATCGGTTTCGGAAACCTGAGAATTTTCAGAGTAGATTTTAACTGGAGAGGAAATTACCTTGACAGACCTGATATTTCTAAATTTGGAATAAAAGCAGGATTCCAGGTAGGATTCTAATCTTATCCATGATATAAAACAATTCCCCGGCTTCTTTGAAGCCGGGGAATTTTATTTTCAATAGATCGTTACATTAACATCCGCAAGGATCCGGATCCATCACCATATTAGGACAACGCAGCCTCTGTTGTGCTGTCCATGAGCACCACTCTCCACATGTTGTTGCAGGAGGAGGACAAGCCGCTGCTCCACCTTCGATCGATTTCAGTTGTTTTTTGGAAATTTTTCTAAGATTTTTCATAGTAATAATTTGGTTTTAATGTACTGCCTACTCTATTTTGCTTTTCGGCTTCCGCAAATGATTTGTTATTTGATTGTTTACAAATATAAAAATATTTCACAATAAATAGAATATTCGCAAAATAATTTATCATTTCTGAGATAAGCCCATAAAAAAAGCCTTGGCGAATGGCCAAGGCTTTTATTTCTTTATAACGCTAAAATTATGCGTTTGGTTCTACAGATACGAAAGATCTGTTGTTTGCTTTCTTTCTGAAAACTACTTTACCGTCTACTAAAGCAAACAAAGTATGGTCTTTACCCATCCCCACGTTGTTACCCGGGTGGTGTTGCGTACCTCTTTGTCTGATAATAATATTTCCGGCAATAGCTTCTTGTCCTCCGAAAATCTTCACACCTAATCTTTTAGAATGAGATTCTCTACCGTTCTTGGAACTACCGACTCCTTTCTTGTGTGCCATTTTGTATGTAGATTATTATTTATTAAGAGCTTTAAATTGATCAATATTCTTAACGATAGCTGTATCAACATCTTCGTGAGTAAGAACATTTTTTCCTAATTCTGCTTTCACTTCTTTTCCTAAAGTGATCAAAACTTCTCTGTTTTCTTTAGACTGAGACAAGTTGTTTTTCTTTAAGTGATAGTTCAGTTCGTGATCTTCACCAAAGTTAACAGTTGCGTTGTCTGAAAGAACTTCAGCTTTCACAGTTTCTTTTTTATCAGCTTTCTTTGCTCCAGCTTCAAAACCAGTAATCCCAGTAATTTGAATTTGAGTTAAAGATTGTCTGTGACCATTTTTCACTTTGTAACCTTTTCTTCTTTTCTTCTTGAAAACGATTACTTTATCAGCTTTTACATGATCTAAAATTTCAGCATCTACTACGATACCGCTTACAGCTGGGGCGCCAACAGTTATTGAACCGTTTACAGTAAGAAGAATTTTGTCGAAAGATACTTTATCTCCCTTTTCTCCTTTTAAACGGTGTACAAACAACTTCTGGTCTTGCTCAACTTTATATTGAAGCCCTGCTATTTCTACAATTGCAAACATTGTTTATAAATTTTTAGTTATTTCGAGGTGCAAATATAAGAATAATTTTCTAAATACCTTACAATCAAATCAATGTTTTTTCACAAAGAATCAATTCACTATGCTTTGAATAATTTTAACATCTAAAGTGTTCGTACATAACGGATAATTTTATACCTTCGTTTTCACCAAAATAATATTTATATGAAAAAGAGTCTTAATTTCTGCTTTTTAGCAGGAGCTTTTGCTGCTTTATCACTGGCAGCATGTACTGATGAAAAAATGGAAGACAGCGTCTTGCCACAGTCCCAAAACGAAAGCGCAAAAATCCAGCAGCCGGGCGAAACGGAAAAAATCTGTTCTTATGTAGATCAAAACTGGAGCTCAACAGCTGTTTTGAAAACAACCCTTAATTCTACCACGGACACGAACTTCATGAATGCCCAAATGGCTAAAATCATCAGCCTTTGGGGAGGCACCAGCCTTACATTCAGATTTGTAGATGATCCTTCAAATGCCAATTCAACGTATAATGCCATTTCGTATTCCAATGGAAAAATCTATTATGGATACGCCATCTATTATGATGCAAAAGCAAAAGGTGGAGATATTGTCAATGCCATGATCCTGGCTCACGAATATGGCCATCAGCTTCAATACCGTTATAATCTGCCTTCAGTAAATGAATCAACGGCAAGACCGAACGAACTGGAAGCAGACGGTTTCGCAGGATATTATCTGAGAAAACCAAACGGTTATAACAAGACCAACTTTACAGAAATTGCAACAGCGTACGAGTTTGCACAAAGCATCGGAGATTACCAAACTACCAGTGCAGGACACCACGGAACTCCTCCTCAGAGAAGATCAGCGGTACGTTTAGGATTCCTTCTGGGACAATATGATCTTTCTGCAACTGATTTCGATTACAACTTTTTCTATTATTATCAGGGAGTACTTAACGGAACCTATAAAATGGGTAAAAACTCAAAAAATCCTGAAATTGATGCTTATATGAGCCAGTATATGGATGAATTGAGAAAAATCCAATCCGGAGAGATTTCTGCAGAAGAATTTAAAAACCTTAAGTAAACATTCATTTTTAGCATATTTAAGAAAGGAGGTAGAACGCATGTTCTGCCTCTTTTATTTATTTGAAACATATCCTAAAGTTTAGTTATTTTTGATCCCATATCTTCTTACAATGAATAGAGACCTTTACATTGATTTTGCAAAAGGACTGGCAACACTTTCCATCATTTTTATTCACACTGCTTTTTGGTCCGGGCAGTTTTATATTCCAACAGAAATCCGGGTCTTTTCCCTGGTTTTTGATGTAGCCTTATTTTATGCTTTAAGCGGAATCACTTCCGGATCCAATATCGAAAAGACATTCTACAGACTGTTGAAACTTCAGATCACCTACATGATTTTCGTGACCTTCCTTTTTTTCCTGGATTATTTCTTCAAAGTCTTTGGATTAAGCTTTTTCTCTATGGAATGGCTCCAGCAGTTCTACTCTACATTTGGGTCCAAATATGCCACCACCAATATCTCCGCAGACCCACCATGGCAGAATCTGGGGAACTGGTACCTTCATCAATATACCAATACAGATACTTTCCCGGTAGTTATGGGAAGTTTCTGGTACCTGAAAGTCTATTTTATACTGACCGTTTTCGGTGTTTTGATTTTAAAATTCTTTCCGAAGCATATCAATTGGTTCATCGGGATTTGTATAGCCTTAACGCTGATATTTACGATCTGCCCGTGGTATTATCCGGACGGCCAGGTAGGATACGTTGCATTTTATCTCGCCATATTCCTGATTGCCAACAGGATGCGGAATAAAATAATTCCTACCAAAATAATTCCCGTTTTATATGGTTTAGTGGCTGCTGCACTAATCTGGATGTTTTGGTATTATGGAAGTGAAATTTTCTATAAAATCAACAAAAATAAATTCCCACCTAAACTTCCTTATATTATATGGAGTTCCTTTTCACTGGTTACTCTGTTTGTTTTATATAACAGAGTAAAGATTACAAAGGACAATTTTATTACTTTCATCGGAAAAAATGCTATTTTTTTCTACTTCGCTCAGGGAATAAGCTCTTCATTAGTGTATTTCCTTGTAGTGCCGCTTAAAGAAAAAATGCCGTGGTGGATTTTAATGTTCATCATTTATATCATCAATATCATATTGGCATTCATTATCGCTAAAGGACTGAAGAAAGTCGATCAATTAGGCTGGAATATTCTGGAATTTTTACGAAGAAAGACAGCTTCTTAAATAAAAGAAGCTTTTTATGGCAATTTGTTTTAAATTTACAAAAAATTTATATCATGTTTAAGTTGAAACTTCCTACCGATCCAAGGTGGGCAAATATTGCAGAAGGAAACATAGGAGAAATTTTAACGGATCATGCGTGGTGTGAGCAGAAAGCGGCTACCAATGCCATTTCTTTGATCATGATGCTTCCGGAACGTGCAGAAATTGTAACAGAACTTCTTGCAATTGCACAGGAAGAACTAGATCATTTCAATCAGGTTCATGAGCTTATCAAAAAAAGAGGCTATACTTTCGGGAAAGCACGCAAAGACAATTATGTAAATGAACTCGCTAAATTTGTGGTTCAGGGAAGCCGGGAAGATCTGATTGTAGATAAAATGCTTTTTGCAGCAATGATTGAAGCCAGAAGCTGTGAAAGATTTAAAGTTTTGACCGAAAATATCAAAGATGAAGAGCTTAAAGTATTTTATAAAGAGCTTATGATCTCCGAAGCTAATCATTATACAACATTTATCGGCTTTGCAAGACAGCTTGGCGATGTTGAAAAAGTAAATAAACGTTGGGAAGAATGGCTTGAATATGAAGCCAGCATCATCAAATCCTACGGAAACAAAGAAACAATACACGGTTAATCCCAAAATACAGCACCTACACGTTGAAAAAACTGACCTTCGAGAATATCACCAATTTTTTCCTGAAAAATTTCTTTCAGGGATTGGTCATTATTGGCCCGATCGGCCTGACCATTTTTGTGATATGGTATATCATCAGTGCAATTGACAATATTATTCCATCCATTGCAAAAGAGATTCCGGGGTTAGTATTTGTATCAACAATATTGGTGACGGCTTTATTAGGATACCTGGGAAATAAATTTGTTGTCGGCAGGTTCTTTTTCGACACCATGGACAGCTTGCTGGAGAAAACTCCTGGGGTAAAGCATATTTATACTCCTACAAAAGATGTCATGTCTTCATTTGTAGGTGATAAGAAAAAATTCAACGATCCTGTATGGGTAAAGACCAATGAAAATCCTGAAATCTGGAGAATCGGTTTTTTAACCCAAAAAGAAATGGCTGACGTAGATAAACACAATTACGTTGCAGTATATCTTCCCCACTCCTACGCAATATCAGGCTGGGTAATTGTTACTGAAGAAAAAAACATCAAACCTGTAGTGGGAATGACTGCGGCTTCTGCCATGAAGTTCGCTGTAAGCGGCGGTGTAGCCGGCTTTCATTCTGATGAAAATATATTTAAAGCGCCTGAGTAATTCTGCAGCTCACTTTAAATATACTTGATGAATTTGAAAATTTATTTTTCAAAAAATTTCTTTAAAACAATAATAAAAAATATTTACCCATGAATTTACCGTACGCGGAACCTTTCCGCATCAAAATGGTGGAGGAAATCCGTCAATCAACCAGAGAAGAAAGAGAGCAGTGGCTTAAAGATGCCAATTATAACTTATTCAACTTAAAATCTTCACAGGTTTTTATTGATTTATTAACGGACTCCGGAACCGGAGCAATGTCCGACAGACAGTGGGGTGCATTGATGACCGGAGACGAAAGCTATGCAGGATCCCGTTCATTTGAACAATTACACGAAACTGTACAGAAGATTACAGGTTTCAAATATCTTTTGCCAACTCACCAGGGAAGAGCTGCTGAAAATGTTTTGTTTTCAGTTTTAGTGAAAGATGGAGACGTTGTTCCCGGAAACTCTCACTTTGACACGACAAAAGGACACATTGAGTTCAGAAAAGCTCACGCAATCGACTGTACTATTGATGAGGCCTTCGATATTAATGATCTGCATCCTTTTAAAGGAAACATCAACCTTGAAAAACTGGAAGAAGTTTATAAAAGCCATCCAAAAGAAAAAATACCGTTCTGCCTGATTACCATTACCTGTAACTCTTCCGGAGGACAGCCTGTTTCTCTGGAAAACATGAAAGCGGTAAGAGAACTTTCCAATAAATATGGTGTTCCCGTTTTCTTTGACTCGGCAAGATTCGCAGAAAACGCCTATTTCATTAAAAAAAGAGAAAAGGGCCAGGAAAACAGAACCATTAAAGAAATCTGTACAGAGATTTTCTCTTATGGAGACGGTATGACTATGAGTTCCAAAAAAGACGGACTTGTGAATATCGGAGGATTCATTGCGCTTAACAGTGAAGAAATTTTCAGAAAAGCATCCAGCTTTACGATTATTTATGAAGGTTTCATTACCTATGGAGGGATGGCCGGAAGAGATATGGCAGCGTTGGCAGTAGGTCTTAACGAAGCAACAGAATTTGCGTATCTGGAAAGCAGAATTTCTCAGGTTGAATATCTTGGTCACAAATTAATTGAATACGGAATTCCTGTACAAAAACCAATTGGTGGACATGCTGTATTCATTGATTCTTTAAACTTTTTACCCAACGTTTCCCGTGCAGAATATCCGGCTCAGACTTTAGGCCTGGAAATTTATAAAGAAGCAGGAATCAGAACGGTAGAAATAGGAACTTTATTGGCAGACAGAGATCCTGAAACCAGAGAAAACCGTTACCCTAAACTGGAATTGGTACGTTTAGCGATTCCTAGAAGAACATATACGAATAACCACATGGATTATATCGCCGCAGCCATCAAAAATGTATATAACCGACGTGATGATATCGCCAAAGGATATAAAATCACCTGGGAACCGGAATTACTGAGACATTTCACAGTACAGCTGGAAGAAGCATAATACCAAAACCGAGACTTGTTCTCGGTTTTTTTTATGTCTTATTTTATCTCAAAAGCATTATGACAAACGCATATGCTATATTTCATAGTATTGAATAACAGCCTTAATAAAATTAATGTTGTTTTGAAATCAATGGATATATTTACTATACATTTGTATTCTTCAAGTATGATAAAAAAAGAAATCGAAACACTAACCTGAAAAAAAATTGACTACTCCAAAATGAATACAATTGCTGTCGTGGGTGCTGGAATTTCCGGCTTAAGCATAGCTAATTACTTAGAAAAGCATGATATGGACTACCATATTTATGAAAGAAGAGCAAAAACCGATCTCACAGGCCACGGATTTCTGATCCCCAAAGAAGGAATTGAGTATCTCGCCCAAATTATCGACAAAGCCACACTTTTTAAACAGGGTAATTTTTTAAAAAAATACATTAAATATTCTCATAAGGGAAATATCATCGCAGAAAGAGAACTGAACGACGTTTTTGTCATTGCAAGAAGTTCACTGATTGATATTTTAACACACAAAATCCCCCCTGAAAAAATATCTTACGAAAAACCCGTCAGCCTCTGCCCGCAGGGAAAACTTACCTATTCCGATGGTACATCCATAGATTCTGATATAATTATTGTTTCCGATGGCTCCAGAAGCAGAATCAGAAGAGAAGTTTTCAAAGACGAAAACATGAGATCGGTACGGGAAAATGAAGTCGTAAATATTATTGAAAATAAAGAAATAGCAGCCTGTATTGAAGACAATTTCATGAAATTTCATCACGAAGATGGCGGCCTGGCATTTGGAATCCTTAAACTTTCCGAAGATAAAATTTTATGGTATTCGCAGTTTGATAATGAAAAATATAACATCAATGAAGAATGTTCTGTAGAAAACTTAAAAGAATACCTTTCGGAAATTTTTGAAGACTGGCACCCTTTAGTTTCTTCCAT
>Ga0153980_1000417_pt1 | contig 19503 bp, 22 predicted proteins | sample TSGA064MetaG_FD_104722 | JGI IMG/M metagenome (GOLD analysis project Ga0153980, IMG submission 104722) | Attine ant fungus gardens microbial communities from Georgia, USA - TSGA064 MetaG | ecosystem: Host-associated > Fungi > Mycelium > Unclassified | place: USA: Georgia, Magnolia Springs State... | reverse complement strand
TCCTGGTTAATCAACCCTGGTGCAGCTTTGTAATAAGCCCGTGGTGAGGGTAAATACAGAGTTCCGCTTTTCGCTCACAGCGGAGCTTGCAGCACGTATATCCGCTTTGTGCCAGAAGCGGACGTTGACAGCCCGGCACTGCAGTGGCTGCCCTGAAGCTGGACGCAAGCGATTCTTCAGTTTCAGGTCTGACTAAAATTTGGCTTCGCAATCCAAAATATATAAAATATTTTCATTTAATCTGTGACGTTCATCCTTTCCATATTTTCATGCCTTCAACAAAAAAAACCTTAAATTCAGGGTGTATCTGGCATTTAAACTATAATCAGGTTTCATCATCTGGATTCGTACGGATGGTTTTTCACTGACCTGATACAGTTAATTGTTAAGGATATGTCATGAATAAAGTGACCTCTGCCCTGATTAGCAGCAGTATTTTTCTGGCTATAAGTGCGGCCGGCGCGGCCTCAAACGATGTTCATCTGGAGCATCACACGCAGTCTTTCGTTGACCAGCTGAACAGCGGTAATGGAAAACCCATTGAGAAACTTTCGCCGGAGGAAGCCCGCAAGGTTCTGTCCGGTGCACAGTCTTCAGTGAAAGTTGACCTCTCCGGCGTGACAACCTCAAACAAAACCATTCAGGTCGATGGTAAGCCCGTAGAACTGACCATCGTCAGGCCTGAAAATGCCTCAGGAAAGCTGCCGGCCTTTATGTTTTTCCACGGAGGAGGATGGGTTCTGGGAGATTTCCCGACGCATCAGCGCATGGTCCGGGACCTGGTCCTTGCGTCCGGTGCGGTGGCCGTCTTTGTAAACTATACCCCCAGTCCGGAAGCACACTATCCGGTTGCCATAAACCAGGCCTACGGTGCCACGAAGTGGGTCGCTGAACATGGCGATGAAATCAGTGTCGACGGTAAGCGCCTCGCGGTCGCGGGAAACAGCGTTGGCGGAAACATGGCGGCAGTGGTAAGCCTGATGGCAAAAGAAAAACACGGATCTGACCTGCGTTACCAGGTGTTGTTCTGGCCGGTAACCGATGCAAAATTTGACACAGCCTCCTACGAAAAATATGCGACAAAGCGCTTCCTGACCCGGAATATGATGAAATGGTTCTGGGATAATTACACAACCAGCGATGCGCAGCGTAATGAAATATACGCTTCACCGCTCCGTGCTTCAGAAACCCAGCTGAAAGGTCTCCCGCCAGCGCTTGTACAGACGGCAGAGAACGATGTGCTGCGGGATGAAGGGGAAGCTTACGCCCGTAAGCTTAACGCAGCCGGCGTGGACGTGGTTCAGGTGCGTTATAACGGCATGATACATGATTACGGACTGCTGAATGCTCTCGCCGAAGTTCCTGAAGTTCAGGCCTCACTGACTCAGGCGGGTAGTCTGCTTCGCGAGCATCTGAAATAGTTTTAGCGGGCTGCTCAGAATGCTGACCAGCCCGGTTTTACTCTTCCTGAACCCTTCTTCATGCCGTAGATCAGTGCGATTATGGCAATCACAGATATAACCCCAAATCAGACATTTCATCCCGAAAGACTATTACGCCGGAAAAAACGTCTGCTGTTCGCTCATAGCGGACGTTCATCACCTGCAACCACTATACGCCTTCAAAACACCCTCTTAGGTTGACCTCAAACACAACTGCTCACCCGTTCCCCGCCGTGCGCGGGACATTCAGTCCGCTTCGGCGGCGCGTGCGGCTTCCGGTGTCGCCCCTTCCTGCTCCACTTTACGCCCGACTGCTATGGCAGCACGGTGCAGGTAAGGTCGTGCAACCATTGACTGAGGGTAAGCGCCACATACAGACCGTATTGATGCCCCACATTTACTTGGCATTTGACAGCAAATCGGGAAGTCATGCCCCTCTTATCAGAAAAAGGAATTTGCAAAGCGCTTTTTAAACTTCACCAAGCCACCTCCTGTAATGCGCCGGCCATTCTACCGTGGGGGTTCCGGGTCTGCCCATGCCGAAACCATGTCCTCCTGATGCGTATCTGTACATCTCCACGGGCACATGTTCATGTTGGCATGCTGTCGCCATGATCAGCGTGTTATGTGGATCAGATATGGGATCATCTTCAGCCTGAATCAGGAATACCGGGGGGGTGTGTGGAGTGACAAAATTCTGTACGGACCACTTAGCATTTTCCTTCTCGCTCGCATGTGGCCCCACCAGTACATTATGCGTTGAAGTATGGGTATAGGGTCTCTCAAGAGTTATAATTGGATAAATCAGTGCTGCACGGTCTGCATAAGCGCGAGTCCTGTCGAGTTCATCCTGTTCCGGATACGATCTGACATCTATCCGGGTCGTCGCCATGCCCATCAGGTGCCCGCCTGCTGAAAAACCCAGAACGCTGACGTTTTTTTCGCGACTGCGAACAATCCGTAACGCCCGCTGGGCATCCTGCAGGGCGACCATACTGCCGTCATGCCAGCCTTCTGCAGGCAAACGATAAGTCAGTACATAAGCGGTATAACCCAGCCGCGTCAGCCACCGGGCAGCAGGCCAGGCTTCCTTTCCCATTTCGATGCGTTTATAACCGCCCCCTGCGGCTATCAGAACGGCCTTCCCTGACGGATGCTCTGGCCGGAATACACGCAACGAAGGACGGACGACATTGCTTACGCCTCCTGTGGCAGAAAGCAGCTCATTTCCGGCTGGTCCTCCCCCCCCGGGGGGGACTCCCTGCCATAGTCCCATATCGTCCCAGTTACCGGAAAGTGTCTCCCCTGATGGAAATGCTCCCGGAGCAAGGGGATTTTTGGCCAAAGCGTTTCCGGTCCGAATGGCCATCAAAGCTGATGCCGACAATGCAATAAACCGACGACGATTTATCATGTGATTTTCTCAGAGAAATTTGAACTGTCATCACAACATACTAACTATAAGTGGAGACTTTTTGAGGATTCTATTACCTGCCACGCTGTACTGTAATTTTATGTGAAAAGTATGTCATTTACTGGTAACGCCACATACAGATCGTATTGACCCTTATACAAGGTCTTGACCGGCCATCATTCACCTTTAGTGCATAGCCATGCGGCCGTGCACAAATCATCAGGGGCGTTTTCAGTGTTTTGGACAGTGATCAGGCCCGCATAAGCCAGAATCGTGCTGAGGACCTTTCAGAGGGGGCAAGAACTCTTATGTTAAAGCGAGGCAGTGAGCCGCTTTATTAATGGACAAAAGCGTGTACGGAAAAGGCAATAAGCAGTATCCCGCCAGCAATATTGACGTATTTTTTAAGCAATAAGGGATCGGTTTTTTTTACTGAAAAGACCAGCGTTCGACTGACAACTAAAAGCCACACGCACATGACCGCTATATGTACTGATGCCAGCGTCAGATAGTTGCTGATGCCCGCCTCTTTTCCTGCGAACTGTGAAACAACTGTCAGGTAAAAAATGATGGCCTTGGGGTTTAAGACGTTAGCTATCCACGCCTCTCTCAGCGTTACCGAATGCTTTGTATCAGTAAGGTCTCGATGGCCTGCCCTTATACCGCTGCGAATGAGCATTGTTCCTAACCAGAGAAGATAAACGGTCCCTGAAATTTTCAACACAGCAAACGTTGCCGGAGAGGATATGATCACTGCGGTTATACCAAGCCCGATAAGAACGGCATGGGTGTATATGCCCAAAGCTGTCCCGGCAAGAGTTCTGAGCAGTCCCTTACGACCGCCAGCAATAGCACTGCTCATAACAAGAGTGAAGCTTGCTCCCGGTGACAGTGCTACAGGGAGAAGCGCTGGCATAAAGCCAAAAAGGTTCATATCCATAGATTTAAGATAGTAAGTGACGCCTTGCTATGTTGCCAGTCGAAGCACTGCGCAACAGGGATGTTAGGTCTAATGTGGCATAACATCTCCATCTCCATCGCCATGATTTTGACGTCCGCTTTTCGCTCAAAGCAGACCTTCACTTTTCCCTGTCCCTCGAAAATGGCCTTTTTAATCCTGCTCTCCGCTTGCAAGTTAAGAGGGTATCTTATTTCATTCTGTCCACAGCCCTGGTGCATATCCGGTCAGTAACTCTGTGGATAAAACCGCAGCAGCAGCAGTATCCGCGCACAGACAACAGGCGGTCACAAAATGACCGTATATCGTATCTTTCAGATGCAGGTGAAACAGGGCTTCGTGAAAAAACATTAGGAAAACTATCCTATCCATTCCCCCTGGTGAAAAATTAAGCTAATAAAGTTCTTGATAGGATCTTGCTTATAGAATTAAAAATGGCGGGAGTGTTTTAAAGCAGAATTTTTAGCTTTTTTTCAAAGAGGGTATTGTAGCGGTAAGATACTTTTTGTTAATTGTTAATTGTTCCGGGACAGAATGTTTTTAGAATGTTAACTTTAATTTTAAAAGGAAAGTGAAATGAAAAAAGTTGAATCATCAAAACTGCTGAAAATCAAATCTCCACTGTCTGGCTGGTCATTCAGCAAGTAATTACTGACAAGTAGATTTGGAAAATCACGCTCACTGGAGCGTGATTTTTTTGTGGAGATTATTATGTTGAATATCGCTTCCCCAGATTATGATCACAAAGCTGCCAGAAAGTTTTTCACTGAAAGCCTGCACGAATCTGTCGACTATCTCATAGATTTCTATGAACTGGACGGTGTTAAAAAGTCCCCGCCTCTTTCATGGCAAATGTGTGCAGCACACTATCTGGCCGCTAAGTCGGCTGAGTCCGAGGATCATGATTCAGCAATAAAATATTTAAAATATATAGAGTCAATTCCTGTTCCAGAAGGCATTGTTGTCTCACCACTAACATCAAGTGATAAATCTTTTGACAAGGAAATGATATTAAAGATCATCCATGATGATAAAGAACTTGGTTTCGGTTTTTGTGATGACAAAAACCTTGCTGCAATCGAAGCAGGAAAGGTTGTTCAAGCTCTTGATGTAATTAAAGAAAATGTTCCTGATGCCTATGAAGAGATAAACACGTTTATACATTCAGTACATCTCACTCGTGAAACCAGTGACGGTTCTCGTTTCATGCGTTCCGGAACTAACTTTTATATGTGGGGAATGATGTTTACGTATGTTCATGAAGAACATACCGTGCCTTACTATATTGATATTCTCGCCCACGAGTGTGGGCACACTGCACTCAATATTATAAATTCATTCGATGAACTGGTTATCAACAATCCAAACGATACGTTTGTTGCACCCTTACGCGTGGATAACAGACCAATGATCGGAATATTTCATGCATTATTCGTTCTTTCGCGAATCTGCTATGTTTTTGATAGGATAATTAAGCGTGGAACCAGTGAATATGTCGAAGAATGTAAGGAAAGATTCTCGGTCGCGTTTAAAAAACTAAATGATACATATGAAATAGTAAAAGAGCACGGACGATTTACCGAAGCCGGGCAGACTATCTATGAAGATATCTGCAAGCTCTGGAAACTGAACTAAAACAAACAGCACCGTGACGGTGCTGTTTGTTTTAATGGAGCTTTAGAAATGAAAGTTTACCGACATCTTTTTGAACGTAAAAGTCGTAATATCAATTTGTGCTTTTTGTTTAACTCTATTGGTTCTACACTTCTGATGCCCCTAGCTCTGCTCTATCTGGCAGGCAATAGCCTAAGTGCAAAAGATATTCTGTACCTAGGCACAATGAAATTTTGGTCATTTTCACTTTCGTATTTTCTTATTATTCCTCTTGCTAATCGCCTCGACGTTAAGAATACAATATTTTTTTCCTTGTTTTTTAAACTTATATCATTAGCAGTTCTATTTACCGGGCAGGGATTTATCATCTGTATGGCTGTGATGCTGGCGAATGGCCTGGCGTCATCATTTTTCTCTACGGCCTCTAAGATTTATGTTCGGGCAACTTCTGATAATATCAGTGAAAGTTTTTCAGCCCGAATGACGCTCAGTAACGTTGGTGCTGCAGTATCGCCACTGGTTATCAGTGCCTTGGTCTTTTTCCATATTCCGTTTCGCCCTGCTCTGCTTATTCTGATCGTACTTTACACCGTTGGTGTGTTGATGGCCGCTGGCCTAGCCCGGTGCAAAAGGTCTCCAAAGAAATCTTTTGGATTACCGCATCTGGCCGGAGTGCTTAGCAGGGAGTCTGCCGTAGTAGCAACCCTTAGCATTGTGTTTGCCATGCTGTATTACACTTTTGAGACAATCGTTCCTCTGGAACTGGTCCAGTCTGGAAAAAAAGAGTTAGTTGGGCCCATCATGTTATTCAATACCAGCGTCATTATTCTTGGTCAAATCCCCGTTTATAAGTATTTCACAGAAAAACTTGGTGTGATTAATGCTCTTCTTTTTTCGACGGCATTCTGTATTTTATTGTTTATACCTTGGTTTCTGCAGTTTACAGAACTGTCCGGACTGCTGCTGATTGTAGTTGGCGTTACGCTATTAGAAATGTTTTACGGCGCGGGGATAGATACCGTAATTGCATCTGCCGAAAATGACAATAAAATTGCATTGCTGGATGGTGTCTCAAGTATTGCATTATCTGCCGGAGCAGCTTTGGCGGCTGCAGTTTATGGTGATCCCGCCATGTTCATCCCTTTTGTTCTAACACTGTTTGTTATGAGCTTGGTTTTGATCAGAGGTGCAGATCATAAGCTCGCTTAATGGAAGCTGTTTTCTCTGGTGCTGAAATTTTTTTGTCCACAATTGCACCTGTGAGATATGCCCTGCTATCGGAAAGCGCACGCACATGAAGAGCAGACCGAATGTCCCGCGCACGGCGGGGAACGGGTGAGCAGTGGTATTTGATGTCAATCAGGAAGGGTGTTTCAAAGGCGCGCATTGGTTGCAGGTGATGAGCGTCCGCTAAGAGCGAGCAGCGGACGATATTCGATTAATTTCAGTTAATTTCGTGACTTTGGGAAGCGGTCAGTAATGTGCCAGACCGCCATCTACAGCATACTGGCTGCCAGTAACATAGGATGCTTCATCGGACAGAAGGAAAAGTGCAACTGCAGCGGCCTCTTCTGCTGTTCCTGCACGACCCAAAGGAACCTGGCTTACCACAAAATCTTCAAACTGCTGACGAGACTCTTCTGGCATAAAGTGCCTGAAGTTAGTTTCAATCGGACCTGGTACCAAAGTGTTGGCGCGGATACCGCGTTCAGCAAACGCAGATGCCCAGCTTTTGACCATAGCGATAACGGCGCCTTTCGTCGCTGCATACAGGCTTGTCATCGCCGCTCCTTCATATACAGATGAGGATGACGTCACCAGAACGGACGCGCCTGAATTAAGTGATTTGGAGAGAGCTGCCAGCTGTAGCATCGGACCGCGCACATTAGCATTCATCATATCATTGAAAGAATCTGCCGTTACAGACTCCGGAGAGCCTACCTCTGCAAAGCCGGCATTAAGCCATAATCCATCAAGTGACCCCCAGCCTCTGATAGCTTCACCCAGTACGTTTATGTCAGCTTCGCTTGCGGCATCGCTTTTTAAAATAAGTGATGTCGCAGGAAGCAAGCTGCGTGCACGTTCAAGCCTTTCTTCATTAAGCCCTGTAATGGCTACGTTGCCACCTTCTGTAACAATACGCTGAGCCCCTGCCAGCCCGATGCCACTGGTGCCGCCCGTGATCAGTATACGTTTACCCTGAAATCTTCCCATGCTTACTTCCTTTATTTAGCTGCGGAATCAGCTTTTACCTTACGTAAACAAAACACTATTCGTCATCTGTTTCATTAAGTAACCAACCATGGGAATGCATGGATTGCGACTTGGACGTCCGCTTCTGGCACAAAGTGGACAATCTGACTGAGCGGAAGGTCTGCTTCGAGCGAATAGCGGAAGCCAGTATTGTCTTTTGTGAGTTCGTGATATGCCAACAGGGGAGGTCATCAATCAGGAAACATATCCGTTGAAATCCCTGATTTCCGATGTTACAAGATGAAGAGCATGTTCAAAGATGTTTAGTATTTACTAATTATCAACTCAACAGAGCACGTCTGAAAATGATTAAGTTAGCTAAGCCAGTGACAACCGCTACCACCACCGAAACCTTCGGCGGCGTGTGCGCATCTGTGACTGACTTCTGACAAAACAGATTCTGACTCCCCGCCCAACCGGACGGGGAAGAAAATCTCTCCGTTCATGACTTACTGAATTGAGAGACATCATGATTTCATCTGAAAATGCACTTTTAGTTATCGATATGCAGCAGGGGTTATTCCGAGGTCCCTCTTTGCCCCATTCCGCAGACTCAGTTTTGTCAAACATTTGCCTGCTTATACAAAAAGCCAGGCAGGCGCAGGTGCCGGTATTTTTTGCCCGCCACAACGGACCTGACGATTCCCCCTTCTCTGAGCAAAGTCCCTTAACACAACTGATACCCGAAATGAGGGTAAATGCCGAGTTCGATATCGTTTTCATCAAAAAATTTCCCAATTGTTTCCGGGATACGTGCCTTCAGCTGCAGCTCGGCAAGCGCGGAATAAAACAACTTGTTATCGCCGGGATGAAAACAGAATTCTGTGTGGACACTACCTGTCGTGCAGCGCCTGAGCTGGGGTTCAGGACCGTACTGATTTCAGATGCGCACACCACAATGGATAACGGCTATTTGGCAGCTAACGAAATCATCAACCATCACAACGCCACCCTGGCAGGCCCGTTTGTGACGCTTGCGACAGCCGCGGACTGGCAATTTTATTCTGAGAAATGAGTTAAAACTGAGAGCCGCCCGCCGGGCGGCTGAAGTGCAAAAAGTCCGCTAAGAGCGAAAAGCGGACATCTGTAGTTGTTATTACACTTAGAGATTTTACTTCCATAGCCGTGTATTCGTTAACAGGGAGCAGGTCAAAGCACGGCCATCAATAGTTATTGAATAATTGAAACCTATGCATCTGAGCCTTGTCTGCGGGCTTCAATGCAAAGATACTGATGTTTTTATACTCAATCAGTATTGATAACTCTATGGAATCTTTCTTTTCCTCCACTGCAAACTGTCTCGTCCGCTGGCAGGATCTACCTGGCAGCGGAACACCCCTGATATTTGTGCACGGACTAGGATGCGCTTCTTCGTACGAGTATCCGCGTATCGTCACCGACCCTCTTTTTAATAAAAGACGTGCGATTCTTATAGATTTGCCTGGTTGTGGCTACAGTGGAAAGCCCCGTGATTACAGCTATTCAATCACTGACCAGGCTAGTGTGGTGGCGGAGTTAGTACGGCATTTAGGGCTGAATAAATGTTTTATTTACGGACACAGTATGGGGGGAAGTATCAGTATTGAAGCGGCAGACTTAATCACAGACCGCATGGAGGGACTTGTGGTATCTGAACCTAATTTCAGACCCGGGGGTGGTTTTTTCAGTCGGCAGATATGCAGCCACAGTGAAGAGGAGTTCATAAACAGACACTGGCAACACATGATTGAAAACGAATCAGGCCCCTGGGCGGGAAGCCTCGCAGTTAATGCACCTTGGGCGGTTTGGCGAGGTGCTGCCAGTCTGATAGCAGGCGGTGACTGGCTTGAGCGATTTATTAAATTACCAGTGCGCAAACAACTTATCTTCGGTGCATGGTCGTTACCAGACGACGATGTCGATTACTTAGACAAGTCAGGGGTTTCAACGGTAATCCTTGATGATTGTGGGCATTGCATGTCATGGGAACAACCGGGTTCACTTTCTCTTGCACTGTCAAATTTTGCCAGTGAATAGCAATAAAATTCAGGCCGCAATTGAGGTTCACGGGCTTTGTGCCGCCTTACACCACACACGGGGCGGGCGATAACGGAGGGTCTGTTCATGGCACACAGCGAACTGACGGCAGGCTAAGGTCCGCTATGAGCGAGAAGCGGACGTAGTAACCGCATTGATTGTAAGTGGGTCAGATATCGTTAGTTATGCTTCTGAGCATGTCCAAAATGAACTTTACTGCTGTCCCTTCATGATCTAAATCAGGATCATAAATGGTCACTGTAATGCCACAGCAGCGCATATTTTTGAAAAGTTCGCGACAGACATTTACAAGTGTTTCAGAAGACAAACCGGGAATGCCGGGACAATCAACTGCAGACATTTCAGAACTGTCCAGGACATCCATATCAAGATGAATCCAGTAAGGCATTTCAGGAAAAAGATTGAGCCGCTCGAATATCACATTGATGAGATGATGATCAGACAACTTAAGCGCGTCAAAAATAGTTATACGCCGGATATCAGTGCCATCAATGTCAGGCCATTCATAATCTTCAAGGAGCGACTCACGCTCTTCCAGTTGAATCACTGCGTCATCCTGAATCAGTGATCCTTCGATACCGGGCCATGCAGTCAGTAATGGCTCTCCCCGACCGGTAACGAGTGCCAAATCCATTCCGGCCGCAGCGCCTGGTCGTGCTCCTGGTTCTCGCTTCCAGTTTCCGGGATGACGGAAATCGCTGTGGCCGTCAATATGCACAAGTGCAAGTTGCCCTAACTGACGCCTGCTGCCAAGCAAGGCTCCGGGCAGTATGGCGCAGTCGCCTCCGATAACAACGGGCTTTAAGTTGCGATGATGCGCCGCCTCTACTTCATCAGCCAATTGTAGATTAAGTTGTCTGAGCTTGTGGCCGTTCAGGATATCAGTACCTGGCTCACATTTAGAACTGTATTCAGGGCAGGGAACAGTAACAAAGTTACAAGAGGAAAACATTTTATCGAGTCCGTGGTGCATGAGAACTGCTGGCGCGCGGAATGTGCCCGGTATGTGCCCTTCATAAAGCGGGTTGAGACCAAGATTAGACGGGACAAGAATTATTTTTTTCATAAAATCCTGTTTTTAACTGATCTGGTTAGCACAGAAACTAAGCTATCTTACGAAACTGCTTTCTCGCCGAGATAAAATTCGGGGTGCTAACCAGTGCCAGAACGCACAAGGTTCGCTATAAGTGAGAGGCTGACATCCGTATTTTAACGTTTATACCGCCGTTTCCACTTATCCACGACATCACCCAAATTCTTAGGGGTAGCATTACTTATCCAGATCATAAATTCACGATTGAATCGGAAATTCTCTCCACACTCTTTGATCATAAAGCGGCGAACGTTTTGTGTGTTTTTGTAATTTTTATCAACGATTGTAGAACGTGTTAGTGAGGAGCTATGCCAATCAGTTTCCATCTTTCTAACTCCCGTAATGAGTAGTTTTAAATAAAAATTAGTACTCCACTTTAGTCAGAGAAGCTGAAATTTCTCAAAGTCCGGTTCTGGCACAAAGCGGACTGACGGCAGGCCAAGGTCCGCTATGAGTGAAGAGCGGAAGTATGAATGTTTGTTTAACTCTATTGGCTTTTAGCCACTCTTATCCCAGGTCTTCGCGAGTTGGACCTTGAAAGTAGATACTGCTTATATGACAACTTCGTGGCTGTGTCAGCACAAAACGAATTGTTTCCCAGACTGAGCGCCCATTCATCAGACGTTCCCCCATTCTGAATTCACTGTCGACAAGCGTATCTAATCCTGTAAGTTCGAAATCGGGTGGATACAACCCGGTCACACGTATGTTTTCTTCGGACAACTGCTGTGACAGTTTGGTGATAAACCCGCTAAGCCCATGTTTGCTGGCGAAAAAAGCAGGATGCGCAATTGAATCCGTAAAATTCGGGATCCCACATGAAGATATAATTGAGACGATATCAGCATTGTCTGAACGTCTTAACCCGGGCAGCAGAGCCTGAGTCAGTAGAATCGAACCTGTCAGACCTGAACTAACGGTATTGATAATTTCTGTGTCGGGCTGATCGTCTAATCTCCCTGACAACCACTGAGCAGCATTCAGGATTAAAATGTCTATAGGCTTGTCTGAAATTAACAGCTGTGAAGAAAACTGAGAAAGGGATTCAGGCCGGGTTAAATCACAGATATACCCTTTTGCAATGCCGCTTTCAGCAGTTATGATGCTGCAGGTTTTTTGAATATCTTCAGCCCGCCGTGCACAAAAATCTACCTCGACGCCCTCTCGTGCCAGCCACACGCACAACGCCTGGCCAAATCCCCCGCCACCACCGGTAATAACAGCCCTTTTACCTCTCAGCATCTTCATTCATCCCTTTTCCTGATGACTATGTGTGGATGTAGATATACATGAGGAAGTTAATTGTCATCTTTCAGTTAATGCTCTTTTTACATGAGGAACAGAAATAAGCTGCACTGCAAACTGTTTGGCGTGTGTCAGGGGATTAGCAATGTCCGCTTCTGGCACAAAGCAGCCCCTTAGATGACCAAAGGCATGATGTGTTTATTTTGGAAGATAGCGCCTGAAGTTACTTAAAGAGATTATCAGTACCATACTTTATTGATGTATCCTTGCCCGGACTTTCACAAGGAGCAGGTCTGGAAATGAAATGTGGATTTTGTGGTACACACGTACCTGATAATTATACCGTCTGCACGGGCTGCCACGCTGAGTACAGACTGGAGCCAGCGAGAACGGGATGCAGGCCGGCATTGCCTTTGCTGACGGGCATAATCATATTGTTTTGTACTCCGGCCATCAGTGAACTGGGGCTGAGACGCCCATTCATTGCAGCAACTATTTTCACAACCGGTTTAGTTCTTTTTATTGGTGGCTGGAGACGTTTGAGACGTCTTCAAAAAGTGACTCCGCGAGTAGGGAGATGGTACAGGAAGAGAATCTGATTTTTAGAAGAGTCACTTTCCTAATCAATCATACTCATACAGGCATGCTCAACGTTTTCTGAACAAACCTTTCAGCGCCCACACCAGTACAAAAGACATAATGACAGAAAGAATGATATTGGCTGTAAGTACAAAGTCGATGGTTGCTTCATCGCCACTGATATTGAAAAGACCGGCGATGGCATAGAAGAATGTAACCGGCACTATTACAGCAATAGCCTTTGAGATTGCTATCGCACAAATAACAAACAGTAAACCCAGTAAAATAATGCGCATCGTTAGTATACCTTTATCGTTCCATAGGCTTTGAGCTGGCTACCAGGAATGTTCAACGTCGGGCCGGATTTCAGGAACATGTCGCGCATGTAATTGAACTGAATTGGGTGTTGAAGAGTAATGCAGCCTTCACTCAACCCTAATGGCCCAATGGGGTGCAGACGGAAATTACCACGCTTAACTCCCTGAACAAACGTGTAGTCATCAATTTTCCCATCGTCACGAAAGAGTCCAAACCACGTTGAGCGATTCGTTCCGTAGATATCTTTCAACAAACGTTCTTTGAACGGCCCCAATCGTCCACCTGTAGGCCGCTCAACGATAAAATAGCGGCCACGAACAATCGGCCCTATGTCGGGGACGTTTGTTCTTTCTGGATTATTTCGGCCTTCTTTTTGACCTGAGAAGGCCGGGAACGTACCAATGCCGGGGCAGTTGAGGCTCGCCATTTCCCGACGATTGAGAAGAAAGTAGCAGCTATATGACATGAGAACTCCATTCTTTATGTGCAAATATAGTAGGACCAACTGATGCTAAAGTTAAATGTTGCCATTTAGTAGTACAATGCTAATTGTGCGGGAAAGGGCATAAAAAAACCGCCTGACGGCGGCTCATTGGATTTACCAGCTTTTATTGGGACTCTTTGTGAAAGAGCCGCCGAGAACAGAAGCATCAATCGCATTCCGGCAGTCCTCGGAGCCGCGTGGGTCGGACGCTTTTTTGCACTCTTCAACTTTTGCATTGCGTTCCTTATCGTGCGCCTTATACCACTCAAGGCTCTGCGCGCCAGCATCGCAACCGGTAAGCAGGGTAGCCAGTAAAACCAGTGAAATCAGTCCTGTTTTCATCACATCTTCCTTTTAGTGGATTAATTGCGACGGCAATTGTAGACCAACAGCGCGACCGGGCGCACTAAGCAAAGACTGCGAAAACTGAGTTACTTTATTTTTGGGATATCTTTTAATCTCGTTGTGTAGCGAGGTGACAGCATTTCACGTTTCATCTGCCATGAACTGTCGCGATCACCCTGACCCGCGAAAAAGACTTTTCCTTTCCCGGATCGATTAATACCGTCCAGTGCTGCCATTAGCGCGTCTGCGTTCGCACGCGGCTGCTGCTCACTGAACATGTCAAACTGCGCAACACCTGACTGATAAAAATCTCCCAGCATGACGCCAGCTTTCGCATACCGGTAACCCGCCTGCCAGATGGTGCTGAGGCCGCTTAGCGCTGATTCAATGATGTCGCGGGTATCGTTCGTCGGATAATCACAGATGCGAGAGGCGGTATTCGAATATTGCGGTTCATTACCGTGACGAGCGGTGGCGATGGAAACACTGATATGTCGGCAGCGCGAATTCTGCTCTCTAAGTTTTTCCGCCGCACGTGTGGCATACAGCACGATTGCCTGCTGCATGTCTTCCAGTTTTATGACTCTTTCACCAAAAGATCGCGAGTTTAGAATGTGCTGCTTTGGTGGCGGGGCATCTTCCAGTGCAATGCAGGACTCACCATTAAGTTCGCGAGTAGTACGCTCAACAATAACGTCAAAATTTTTCCGTATCATGCTGATGTTGCTGTCAGCCAGCTGCAGAGCCGTTGTGATCCCCAGCTGGTGCATGCGTTTGGTAATGCGCGGGCCAATCCCCCAGATATCACCGACGTCGGTCAGGTGCAGTAGTTTTCGCTGCCGGATTCTGCTGGACAAATCCACGACGCCCCCGGTCTGCGTCCACTTCTTTGCCGCATGGTTAGCCAGTTTGGCCAGTGTCTTCGTTGGTCCGAACCCTACGCCAATAATCAGCCCGGTTTCACGCCGGATGCGCTCGCGCATCTGCTGCCCGAATGCCTCAAACGGGATGAGGTTATCAATCCCGGTAACGTCCAGGAACGACTCATCAATGGAATATACTTCCTGTCCCGCGGCCATCTCGCCCAGTATGGCCATCATGCGCGCTGACATGTCGCCGTACAGTTCATAATTGGAGCTGAACACATGCACACCATTCTGCCGGAAATGACGCTCGTTCTGGAACAGCGGAGCAGCCATTTTGACGCCTAAACGCTTTGCTTCTGCCGATCGCGCGATAACGCAGCCGTCATTGTTCGACACAACGACAATCGGTTTGCCGCGAAGGTCGGGCCTGAATATGGTTTCACATGAGGCGTAAAAGTTGTTGGCATCGGCCAGCGCAAACATTACTAACCTCCTGCAGGTCCGTTAAATCCAACTCCGGCTACATCGGTGAGGGCATAGGCAACCACACCCCACACCAGGAGCGTCTGGCTCACGTCAAGCAGCGTTACAGTCTCGTCCGTATCCAGCGCCTGATGGGCGGGTAAGCGGACGGTTAATCTGCTGATTAACGATCTCAACACTTTTTCACACCCTGCCGGTCCGGGCATCGACATTGAAAGTGACCAGCCTGTTTATCTTAGGGTTGATGTCAGGCTTGACGCCGCCTTGTTTTATTATTCTCTCGATGAACAGAACTGGCATAGCGTCGGAGATTATGTCGAGTACAGCAAGTTATCAGATGAATACTACAAAGAGAGAGGACATGAACGTTTTACCGGCACCTTTGTGGGGCTCTGCTGTCAGGATTTTACCGGCGAAAACGTACACGCTGATTTCGATTATTTTCTGTATGAGCCACTCAGCTGATGTACCCGCGAAATCCTGTAAGCCCGCGAGCAGCTGCATTAAAATAGTGTACTGATGCGGGTCTGAACAGATGCTCTCAGGCGGGCACATAAAAAGGTACATCGGGCATCCTCACAAAGCCCTTAATTCGCGGCTACTAAAGTCCGCTTCTCGCTCTTAGCGGACATTAATGACGTGGTATTTATAAAAACATGGTGCAAAACTCTTATTAAATTGAGCTATCTAGTGGAAGTGAAAATTTAAGACCGGAGAGAGCCTTAAGTGAAAGCATTTACGGTACGTCGAATTAATGAGAGCGATCCAGAAGATTTCAGAAGATTAAGGCTGGAAGCATTGCTCCTTCATCCAGACGCTTTTGGCGCGTCCTACGAAGACTGGAGCCAGAAGCCAGCACCTTTCTTTGCTGAAAAAATTGCGAACCAATTATGTTTTCGGTGGATTTGACCTTCACAACATCATACAGGGCCTGATTGGTTTGAGCTTCAGTACCTCACCAAAGCTGAGTCATGTCGCTACTATCTGGGGGATGTATGTCCGTGCCGGGATGAGGGGATCGGGACTATCATCAGGGCTAATGGAGGCTGCGCAGAAAGCTGCAAGCTCAGTAAGAACTATAAAGCTTTCCGTCGTCACAACGAATCATGCCGCGTATGCACTCTATCTGTCGTACGGTTTCACTAACTGGGCCACTGATACTGCTGCGCTTTACGCTAAGGGTATTTTCATGACGAATATCTTATGAGACGAGATTCGGAAAACGACTCATACATTCAATGAAATGACATCCTGTTTAGGTTTCCACTACTATGTTGTTTAACTTAACCTGGTGAGATTGATCTGCTTCCAGTTAATTCTCACACAATGCTTATAATGGTACCCGATGTTCGCTCTTTGCAGACACTATGTACATCAGAAATTGCCTGCATCGGCAGTTAAGATGCAGGCGTACTGTTGTAGTCATTCAGACGTCCGCCATGATCATTTGAGGATAAGCAGAATGCTCCTGGAAAAGCTCAGATTACTTGAGTGCAGCCTTCATGGTGACAGGCGAAACGATCGGGAGTGGCTTGAGCTGATTCTTCATCCTGCGTTCCGGGAAATCACCCGATCAGGTGTAATGGTCAACCGATCAGAGACCATTACGGCGCTGCTGAGTGAGAAGGATGCACCCTTTATTCTCAGCAGCGATTTCCGGCTCACGGAGATGGGCTGCGGTAGCGCGCTGCTTCACTATCGGACGTTTTGCGCTGATGGCAGCCATCCTTCATTACGTTCCTCTTACTGGATTTGTTCAGATGAAAACCAGTGAATGCTGTTTTTTCACCAGGGAACGCCAGCGGCAGGCACAGAGGTTCACGGGTGAGCTGCATACTCAGGGCTGAGGAGATGTGTTTATGCGGACGGTTATAGTTGTGCCATACGATGATAAATGGCCTGAGATGTTTGCGGAAAGGTTACTGATAAAGACACTGCTCGGTGGTGTGGCTAAAGATATCCATCACATTGGCAGCACATCCGTGACTGGTCTCTCAGCAAAACCCATTATCGACATATTGCTGGAAGTCTCCGACATCCATGAACTGGATAGATACAATAGTGCAATGGCCCACGCCGGTTATGTTATCCGCGGTGAGAATGGGATATCAGGCCGAAGATATTTCATTAAGGGTGGCGAACAGCGAAGTCATCAGGTGCATGCATTTGCTAGTGGCGATATGCAGGTACCAAGACATCTTGTTTTCCGCGATTACTTACGAAAAAACACTCACATCGCAGGGATGTATGCTGAGCTGAAACACTCGGCAGCACGACTCAGCAGGAACGATGCTCATCGCTACAGCGCGCTCAAAGCAAACTTTATAGCACATCATTTACGTCTGGCCCAGGCTGAGTCAGAACGATAAGGAATGAGTTCATTGCAGGATGTCATGTCCCCTTTTATCCTTCAGCAGACTTCACCCTGCTGGTATCTCCGCTTTATGCCGGAATCGCACTGCGCCAGCCGTGAACTTAATTGAGATTTTTCGCCGTAAATGCTGGAGTCCACGGCTGAGTTGTCATCGCTGAAAATCGTGAAATTTTATTAAATGGGGTAACTATTCTTCGACTGTGTAGTTATCCGCTTCAGGAGAATAACCCCGACAAACGCATGCCAGCTTATGCCCGTCAGGATCGCGCAGATAGGCAACATAAAAGTCGGGGCCGTATAAGGTTCGTGTGCCTGGAGCGCCTTCATTCTCTCCACCCGCAAGAAGGCCGGCTGCATGAAAGCGTCTGACAAGTTCCGCGTTATCTGCACTGAATGCGAACATGGTTCCGTTTCCAGCCGTCGCGGTATGTCCATCAAAGGGAGGGCAAATACAAAAGCTGAACCCCTTATCCGGATTATTGTCATCTCCCCACATTGCCCAGCCCTCTGTCCAGGCTGGCTGTCGCGAATAGCCGAGGACGTTAAAAATAGCGTCATAAAAGTCCTCGGATCGCTGAAGGTCATTTGTACCCATCGTGATATACGTCAGCATTTGATTACAACCTCTCGCCGTTTGTCTCAACAGATACTATACCGTTCACAGCAGCAATGAATATTTACCTGACACGCCACTTTCCGCTTTAAATCAGAGCACCGGCTATCAAAAGCACCTTATTAATGGCGGCAGCTGGCATGCCCTCTGTTGTTCAATAAGTGACTTTGCTGACGGTAACGTTCTCTGCTGTAGAACCACAACTGAAGTCCGCTTCCCGATCAAAACAAACGTAACCGCTGGCATCATGCTCCAGGCATATCAGCCCGCGGTGTGAACACAGATATTCAGCCACATTTTCCCTTTCCGGACCTGACAACATCCGCGCCGAGGCGTCTTCTTAACATTCTGATACGTCTGTTCTGAGGGAAAAATCACAGGAAATTTAATAAACCGCCGGACGCTGCCGATAACCTCAGGTATCGAAACTTCGTACGCAGGAAACAGCATCCATGTCACCATTCGACACCCATAGTAAGCAGCAGGAAATTACCGAGATTACGGCACGTGCTGGCTACATCCTGCGGCAGCTTCGCGACAGTCTGCAACAGCTGGGCCTTGATAAAACCATTGCCGATGTGGCGGGAAGTATCCCGAACGCCCGTGAAAGGCTGGGTTATGTGGTCACAATGACCCGCGAAGCCGCAGAGGGCGTCATCAACAGCGTAGAGATCACGCAGCCTCTGCAAACCGAACTGGGCGAAAAAGCGGAGAAGCTCACACAACGCTGGGATGCCGCTTCCGGGAATCCGTCGGACAAAGAACAGGCTCAGGCACTAGCTGTGGATACCGCGGCCTTGCTGGATGAGGTCCCTCGTATCACGGGTCTGACACAACAGCAGTTGCACGCAATTATGATGTCACAGGGCTTCCAGGATCTCACCGGACAGATAGTTCAGGCGATGATGGCCGTGCTGAATCAGGCTGAGCAGCAGCTGATACAGGTTATCCGTGATAACACCGGCTCACATGGCACGGCCAGTGCGCCGTCTAAACCCGCCTCCCCATCAGAAACCCCTGCCAGTCAGGATGATGTAGACGACCTGCTGGCCAGTCTGGGAATGTAAACCGAATGAAAGAAACCCGGATAGCACTGACAATAAATATCAGGGTAATCCGGCGTTCTTACTGAAAACAGATGTGTTATTAAGCGTCCGCTCGTAGCGCCCGCCTGTTTTCGTAACCCATTAAGATGCCGACACCCGTCGGCTACATGGGCAGACCTGACTGCGACCACCCCACTCCATAGCCTTTTCGGAATCGCACTGCACCTGAATACCCTTTTGCATCGCTCCACACCCGTCATCTGCATTCGTTCAACCCTCCTGCGTCATCCTCTTCCCACCTTCAGCTCAGCCTGCGTTGAGATGTTGTACCGACCAGAT
>Ga0153980_1000414_pt1 | contig 19617 bp, 9 predicted proteins | sample TSGA064MetaG_FD_104722 | JGI IMG/M metagenome (GOLD analysis project Ga0153980, IMG submission 104722) | Attine ant fungus gardens microbial communities from Georgia, USA - TSGA064 MetaG | ecosystem: Host-associated > Fungi > Mycelium > Unclassified | place: USA: Georgia, Magnolia Springs State... | reverse complement strand
TGCATGTTTTTCCACAGTCCTAGTAAAAATAAGAATATCATCTGGGTAGATGACTACAATGCCTTCTGCTATAAGATCTTGGAAGATGTTATTCATTATTGTCTAGAACATGGCTGAACTGTTAGTCATACTGAAGAACATTACCAAGGGCTCAAACAGTCCACAAATGGTATAGAACATGGCCTTCCATTCATCTCCAGGCTTGATACATACATTGTTGAAGCCCCAGCAGACATCAAGCTTAGTGAAGTACTTGGCCCTATAGAGCTGCAAAACAAGTTTGGAGATCAAGAGAAGGAAGTATTTGTTCTTGATTGTCATAGCATTAAGAGAGAAATAGTCTTGGACTGAGCAGAGCAAACCATCTTTCTTCTTGATAAAGAAGACCAGGGTAACCATAAAGAATTTAGAGGGCCAAATCTGTCCAGTGTGCAAGTTTTTTTTGAGGAAGGTGTCAAGCTCCTTTTGCTTCATAGAGGACAGAGGGTACTCCTTGAACGACTTGGGTTCTGATCTGGGAAGGAGTTCAATGGTGTAATCCTAGCAACGATACTCCAGAAGGATGTCAAAATCCTCCTTTGTAAACACTGTTTTGAATCCCTTGATATAGTCAGGTATAGGGCTGGGGCTTGCTTGTGCCTTTCTGCTACAATGAGCTCCCTCAGCCAGATGTTGCAAAGCAGTGGTAGTGGCTCAAAGTTTTTTCTGTTTGGGGACTAGTAGGAGTCAGGTTATAAATAGACAATCTCCTAGTTCTCAGTCTCTTCCATTCATTCTATTGGATGTTTTCTCTTCCTTCTCTGTGAATTTTGGCATAAAACTACTCTGATAGGTGTTCATGGCTTAGACCTGCTGTTTTTTCTTCAAGGTATACTCCCTTCACAGCACTCAACATCCTTTACATTAAGATGGACAGCAAGTCATGAGTACTTCTCCCTTTTGCTAGTCAACTTCCAGGCTATGGTCTTTAAGCCAGGAGTAATCAAGTATGAGATTCTGCTTCCCTAAACTAGAGACTGCAAGGAGCATCCATTCTGAGTGGAAGTTATAGTGGAGGACAATGTTTACTATCTTAGATATCTGGCCCACTTTGTTAGGAGATCCATCTACATTAAACACAAATATAGGATAGGAGAGGCTCCAAGTATTAATCTTTCTGGCTCAGACAAAGTCCTTGTTGCTAAAGCTACCTATTGCACTACAGTCAAGCAAAGCCTTGATGGAGTGGGTTTTAGTGGTGTCTATTGTGAGGACTTCTATGGGTAGGATGAAGAATGCTCTGCAAGCATTCAATATACTAGCAGAGAGTTGTTTGGGTAGTTTTCTTTCCTATTTTGGTCTCTGGACTGGAGCTTTGGTATCAGGATTGGAGGGAAAGGGTAGTATGTCTATGGGTTTATCTATGCTTGTATTACTTTTCTCTATAGCAAGTACACTAAACCTATTTACTAGAAATGACTAGGGTACACTCTTTGCTGGCCACTCTATACAAAATCCTCCTCTACCAGAGAGTTTTCTTCCTCAGAAATAGAATCTTTCAAAGCTAGCAAATTTTCTATCAGCTTCTCCTATTGCTCTGTTGTTAGTTGTCTCACATCTAACAATAGGAACAGTCCTTGACTAAGTAGTTGGCCTCTCCACAGTGGTAGTAGTCCTTTAGGGGCAGCTGCTGGATCTTCTGAGCAGCATCTACATCCATGGCCATAGATAGAGTAGAAAAAACAAAAGTAGGCTTGATGGATAGAAGTAGTGCTGGTATAGATAAGGGGCAAACCACTGGGAGGGAAGTAAATAACCAAGAGGGACAAAGAGTATATGGGTACAGACCAAAGGGGTGGTTGCCTTTAGTTTGACTAGAAGGCTTTGTTTGCTAGTCGAGCTTGGTCAATTCTCCAGGCTACCTTGTACTAGGCTTCCAGGTCTATGTCTCCAAGGCATCCTACTGATATGGTTGCAATCTAGTTTTGAGCTCCAGCTCATAGTCCCCTACAGAACTTGACCATAAGAGTCCAAGGGTCCGTGTACCTAGTATCAAAGACCAAGGTCTGAAAGAAGTCTAGATAGTCTTCCACTGTCCAATTGTTCTGATAATAAAAGAACCCCTCTAAGATATTAGTGGTGTTTGCCTCTATATAGAAGAGGTTCTTGGACCACTTGGCTATTTATCTGCTCTTGAAGAATATGAGTACCCAAAAGATCCTCTCCAGGTCCAAATTGAACTGCTTTAGGACTAGGTGCATATATAAAGAGTAGGAGTTGAGGAAAGTTTGACCAAAACTCTGGTCTCTACTGAAGTTAGGAAGTGAAGAAAGTTTGGGCCAAACCTGTGATCGAGAGATGGTTGTTACCAGATGGGGCATTGGTGGTAGGGATGGTACCCCAGGAGCATTAGCTGCTGGGGTTGGAGACGAGGTTTTTACTAGTTACATAAGTTATTGTAGTTGAACAGTTAGGGCTGCAAGTCTGTTGTGACTACTTGAGGCTCCATTAGGAGATCCTATTTATTCTACTGTAAAGGCAACCAGAGCAGAGTGGACTCCAGGAGAAATCTCAGATATATAATTAGACTCTAGGATATGTTTACACTCACCTCCAGAAGAAATCTTAGAGAATAGGGTAAGGCTCCTAGAGAGTAATCTGTACTATATATACTACTCCTCTAGTTATAGACTATCTCAGTAATCAGGAACAAGAATGCAAAAGTAGGCAACTAATTAAATATGAGGTAATTGGAATTTAATTAGTTACAGGGTCACTCTGGTACATTACCACTAGTGTATAAGGAGTGGGGCTTAGTATAGTCCTCTTACAAAGTACCTGTTGTAACCAAGGGTGCATTGTTGTAAGTAAATTTGGCTAGAGAGAGCAACTGGACCCAATCTAACTGTTGGTAGTTATAGTAGATCCTCAAGAATTGCTCCAGAGTTTGGTTGGTACTCTTTGTTTGGCTATCCACCTCTGGGTGATAACCTAAGGTGAAGTGAAGTCTGATGTCCAGTGTTGTTATGCTGTAAGTGAATTTTGCATGAAAAGTAACATTTGATACACTTTATACCAATAAATTCATAAGGAGAATTCACTTTATAATCTATTATACATATATCTTCAGGCAAGAGTAGGGTCGATAACCAGTCTAGAGCAACACTTAAGGTAGACAAAGCTTATTACTAAGACTTGAGAGATAACAATAGTAAACTAGTACTAGGCTCAAAAGACATTTCTGCTAGAACTATGATCTAGAACCACTTGTAGATAACTATAGTTTGATATAACAGTAGGGTCTCCAGTTTATATTGGAAGGTCAGAAAGGACAGACTTAGAATTAGGGATGATGCTTAGAGATAAGCATTGATCTCATTAGTACTACTCTATTTTTAGATAGAATATGTGAATTGCCACTTGGGAGAACACTGTGTATCAAGTAGATGTTATTGGATACCCAATGGAGTAGTAGGTGGCTAACTGGGTCTAGGAGGAGACAGAATGGATAAACTAGAAAGAAGAAGGTTCTAAAAGGAAGGTATCTTAAGTATATGTTATCTTTAATAGAAAGGCTCTAGAAGAGGGATGTGTCATTTTAGGAATTAAAGAACTTGGCACAAGAGGGAAATTGGAATACCACCAAAAGTAGTAATAATTTCCTTTATTATTTTAAGTTTCTATAATTTGTATCATTTGATATATAGTTCTAGGAGCAGATAGAATAGCAACAAGAACTCATCTTGGCATATGTCTCCATCTCCACTACCTTTGGAATTGTTTAATGTAGTATATCTTAAGTGACAACTTTTGGAATTAGTATAGTGTCAGGAACAGAACATAGAATATACCAAGACTCAATCTAGAACCAAGTTGCAAACTTAACTTGGGCAAGCTTTAGAGAGGACAGCAAGCTAGAAAAGCTTGGCTAGGTATACACTTGGATTACATCACATCTATAAGGTTTAGTATTAGAGATATAGACAAGAGGACAACTGAGTGTAGAGGGTCCAGAGGGATCAACTAACTATATTTTCTAAAGGAGCTTTTGTCACTAGAATTACTGGTAAGTCTAGGTTCTAATACCCTAAGATCAGTACCAATATAAATACTAACTTCAACTAATTGAAAGCTCTTTAACAGTCCACTGTCCAATACCAAGATTTGTTTTTTTAAGTCAACTGGATGAAAAGAAAAATTAACTTAGAATACCTATTGATGAACTGTTTATAAAAATTTATAAATCTAAGAAAGGATTGTATATCCTTTACTCGGCATAGTATAGACTAATCACAAATGGTTTGTACCTTCATCTTGTCCATTCTCAACCCATCTGAATCCAGAACAAATTCCAAGAACTTGATTTTATCTTGATAGAAGATGTACTTTGCTAGTAATATATATAGATTGTTTTTTTGAAGTCTCCTTAAGACTTCTTTTACATGTTTTCTATAATCTATTATATTGTCTGAGTATATTAGTATATTGTCTAGGTATACTATCATACAGATATCTAATAGATCTGAAAAGATCTTGTTTATCAGGTGTTGGAAGACTGATAGAGCATTTACTAGACCAAGTAGCATTACAAGCTATTTGAATAAGCCATAATGAGTGCAGAAGATAGTCTTCTACTCATTACCTTCCACTATGCATACTAGATGGTTGTAGCGACTTAGTCTAAGATGACTTAATCACACTTTAAGTCCAAGTTGACAAGAAGAACTTGATGAAGTTTTCATTAGATTCTATACTATTTATACAACTACTACATAGTCTGTGTACTACTCTTCTATACTCATTATATGATGTCATCATATAACATGATCCTGTGATATCCTTGATATATAACTGTGATATATGATATTGTTATATGATACTTTTCTATACTTTTTCCTTGTATAGTAAGTCTAAATAAAAAGAGAAAAGAAAAAGAAAAGAAAAGAAATATAAATAATAACTTAGCCATTTTTCCAAGTCATAACAGTGGCAGATATTCTTCAAATCAATCTTTGAATAAATTCAGATTTTCTTTGGGATGTTTAGGAGATCATTGAGCAAGGGGATCAGATATCTATTTTTTTGGGTTAGTTGGTCCAGACTCTGGTAATCTACACATAAATAAAACAAGCTGTTTTTCTTTTTGACAAATAGCACAGGTGATCTACAAGAAGAGTTAGACAGTGAGTAGATTGAACCAAAGGGTAGTAGTATTTTCCCTTCTTCAAGTTATATTGACAAGTTATAAGAACAGTATTCCAGTAGCAACTTAGTCTTTTGTTCACTAAAGATGTTAGCAAATTGGTAGTACTCTTCCAGGAGTTGATCAAGCTTTGAAGGTACATTATCAGTCATAATAGTATAGCCAGTCAGTGAATTGTCTTGGGGTGTGAGCTAGAAGCTAATAGCACTTTCTGCTCTATAGACCTTCTTATAGGTGACTGCATTGATTAGGGATATGCTAGGTTCCTTTAGTGACTGTTTCTTGGGAGTAGATGGTAGTAGTCTATGAGTAGGAGACTCTGATATAGGTATGGATGCTTTTGGGCTAGGAATGGTCAGCTTTGGGTCTCTGGAGTTCCTAAATGATGTAGTAGCATTAACCTTATATATTAAGATAGGTTTAGCTAGTTCTGGTCCTGTGGCCTTTAGTATGTGATTTTGTGGATAATAGATAACACAAGGCTTATTTCATTCCTTCTGGTTGTGTTTCCAGAAGTTGTTATCAATCCTTAAGACTACTATACTCTCTTTAACCCCTCAAATGTAGAGATGTCTTCATAGCTAAAATGCAGTTTATTGTGGATGTAGCTAGAGATGATGTTCTTTACTACCTATAAAGGGACCTATCATCCCAGCAGATTCTATTCTAGTACTTGATAAATCTAATAAAGTAGTTGATAGCTTTGCTGTCATTGGAAAAGAGGATTGCCATAATGGCATCTTCATTGTTGTCTTCTGGTAAACAAGATCTAAACAAATTAGAGAGTTTCCGAATGAACACTAGCCATTCCTCTAAAAAGTTCAGGTTCTAGTATAGGTCTGCTTTGTTGATAAAGAGCTCAAAGCAGTCTAAAGCAATACTACAAAGACAGAATATCATAAAGAAAATTTTTTCTGTATCTTCCACAAATTCCCCTTTGCATATATAGAAGTAGATCTGACACTGAAATATAAAGGTGTATAATTTATCTAGACTTCCCCTACTAAACAAATCTGGTTCCTTAACTCCTTTATTCTTTCTTTTTGGTTGCAAGTTTAGTTGTCTAGCCAATGCCATCAACACTGCCTATAAGTCTAGACCTAAGAGAAACAGTTGTTAGCTAGAAGCTGTATTTTTTGGAAGAAATAGTGGGTTTCTCAAGATTCTCCCAAGTCCATTCAGTTGCTTCCTCAAAATACTCATCTTTAATACCTTCTGAGGGTTCCTGTAATTTTTTTTTTTTGTTCAAAAATTTATAACACAGTACTTGATTGTAGTCCATGGCAGACTATCTACAACAAGTAGCCTACATGGGCCTCAGAGACTATAACTGTCCCATCACTAGCAGAAGACACTATCAGTACTGGAAAAAAAATCTAACCTAAGAGAAAAGAGAAAACTAGATATAGATTACTTGTAACCAACCTTTGAATAATATGTCCAGGTCTAATAACCTATTATGCCTAGAATACAGAGTCAAGAGAAACTGAGAGAGATGAAACTAAGAAACTATCTATAGAAACAGAAAAGAGAAACCAAGAAGGCTCATGGAGGCTCAGGAAGCAAGTGATTCTAGGGAGCAAAGGCAAATGCACTAGAGTGCTCCTTCAGAAACTTGACAAAGTTCTTGACCAACAGTAATGGATTAGTCAAGGGAGCATAAGCAAACTGACAACAGTTAGCAAAGATGTGTTGATGTGTTTCTATCTAGCAATGGCCACACAGATACTGAGTATACTTTGTAGGGAAAAAGTGCTATCTGAACTCCTCAATGGAAGTATAGTTGAGAATGGCTTGAGTCACCCTGGTATACAATGTAACTGACTTGCCAATAAATAGAAACCAGCTACCACCTTTGGTATAGGAGAGCTAGAGAGGCTTATGGTTACCACCTTTAAGAGAAAGAAAGTGGTAACCTTAATATAAGGGATAGCTGAAGGAAGTTCTCCAGGTATCCAGATATGAAGTAGTACTCTTAGAATAAAAAGTATCAAGGGAAGTGGACCAGGCAAGAAACATTACCTAGGATATCTAGCTGAACAGGACAGTTAGCTGCTATATTATATGATAAGTGAAGAGCATGCTACAAGTTAGGAAAAGAATTGTAGAGGAGACCTTGATACCAAATGGCCTCCACTATAGATAACTTACACTGCTTGACCCAACTCATAAGGTCCCATGAACACTTGTTAGTAGATGCAATCTCTGCAATTCTATTGTCAAAGAAAGATTGTTTAGCACTCCTTGTAGCAGAGCAAAATGAGCACCAGTTCTCTCTGGCTCTGAGAGTTCCTGTAATGCTAAGCATTAACTTCAGACTTGCACTGTAGTAAATGATCACTCAACAGAGGTTATAGTAGATTCTCAAGAAACTAGAGATTGGGTGCCATTACATCAGAGTTGTCATTTGAGATGAGGATCTAGGTTTGGTGTTTGAGATATGACTGGTCAGGATGTTCCGAACTGGGTAGTACAGGGGTTAGTAGCTTTGTTCTACTGTCAGGCAGGGACTAGGAAGACCATTTGGGCATAGCTATAACACTGGTTGAGCTAATTCCTACACTATTGCCCTTTAAGAGGAGGGTTCATGGATAATTGACTGAGATTGGCAGAATCAGAATATACAGAATAGTCTACCTAGTAGAAAACAAAGCTAAGAGTGGTAAATATTAACTAGTTATTTAAATAATACAGAGAATTCTGGGAAGCAGAGTGAGTTAGGATGACTACTAAGTCTGACAACTGATAAGGTACATATGACTAGGTGATAGTATCACAGGGCATGACAGTGCCTCTCATGATGTTTTTCAGTATAACCAATAGTCTGGCTCTATCCCAGACAATGATGAATGACATCTTCTAAAATCTTATTGTAGAGGATATAGTAGTCATCTATCTAGATAACATTCTTATCTTTACTAGGTCTATAGAAGAACACACATGAGCTGTATGGAGAGTACTAGAAATCCTAGCTAAACATAAGCTATTCCTATATCCCAAAAAGTGTAAGTTCCAAAAGGAACAGATTGAATATCTAGAACTTGTTATCTTAGAGAATGAGATTTCTATGGACCCTGTTAAGATTGCTAGAGTCCACAAATAGCCAACCCTAGAAAACCAAATGAACATTCAAGTCTTTTTTAGATTTATCAACTTCTATATATGCCCTCTCTTTGATCTCATTTATTCTGACTAGACCTGGACATAAACTGATAAAGAGTGGAAGGCCTTTGACAATCTCAAGATAGTGGTAATCTCTGCTCTAGTACTAGTGTCACCTTAGAACTTGAACCCCTTTAGAATTAAGACCAACAGCTTTGACTTCACTACAGGAGTGGTCTTATTTCAGTAGTCTCCAATAGATGGTAAATAGTATCTGGTAGCTTTCTACAACAAGTCCTTGTCTCCAGTAGAGTACAATTACAAGATCTATAACAAGAAGATGCTAGCTATTATCTATGCCCTGAAAAAATAAAGGCACTTCCTCAAAGGAGCTGTTTATTTAATGGAGATAAAGACAGACCACAAAAACCTAAATAAAGAAGACTCTTATATCCTGGATAAGCAGAGGCCAGAGCAAACCTTGGAGTGGGCTGGGAGTTCCCACTGCATGCCACTTGGGCAAAAGACTTAGGTATCTGCTTGAACACCCAGAGGAGGGTAGCTATCTTCACAGGAATGGACTTAGCAGTAGCTGTCTTGGCTGGCTGAGAAGAAGAAAGTGCTCTTGAGACTACTATTGTTAGTGAGGGCACATTCTTAGAAGATACAGGAGTATTAGTAGAGAAAAAGGGCCTTTTTTTGCCCTTACTTTTCTTGTTAGTTACAATAGTAAAGAGAGCTTCCTCTACTACTAGTAGTTCATCAACTGCTATCTCCATATCTGAAAACAGCTCCTGAGGTAAGTTAGGACCATAAAGGGTCTTTATTGCCTCTATAAGAGAGAGAGCATCAGCCTGAGGTAAGATTTTGAAGTAATCCTACTCTACTACAAATATAGCCTAGAACAGATGCTACATAAGGAAACCTACTTCTATAATAGAAGAGAGCTGTTCAATTGGACAGCTTTCATTAGCATACTTCTGAATGAAGTATACAATATACAAAACAAATAAAGCAAGAACTCTGGCATCAGTCTTTAAATAGCCAGGGTGACCAGAAAGGGATGTAACATAGTAGTCACTATCCTAGAAGTCACTATTATCAAAAAGAGTATACAAGACCAAATATGGGATGATATCTGCTGATACAGAACTGACTAATCAGCTTTTTTACATATACTTTCTTTTCACTCAACAAATTTTACAAAATTCAAATAAATTCATGAAAATTAGAAAAAAAACCCAGGAAAAATTGGAAAAAATTAAACTAAACTACATCTGTCCCCAAGTTTTTTTTTCAGCACACTCAGTATACTTTTTTCACTCAAAAATTCCACAAAATTTAAATAAATTTATTCAAATTCAGAAAAAATTAAAAACAACCTCTCTTTTACTCAAAAAATACAATAAACTCATTAGAAATTAGAAAAAAAGTCAGGAAAAACTAGAAAAAAGTACAGAAAATTAGACAAAGTATTGGAGAAAGGAAGTATAATATACTGCAGACTATTGAAAAAAAAGAATATAGCATACTGCAAATAATACTACTGGAAGTTATTGGAGAAAAAAAGTATAGCAAACTGAAAACTATTGGAGAAAAATAGTATAACAGACTGCAGACAATACTACTATACATTATTAGAAAAAGAAAATATAGTGTACTATAAACTGTCAGAGAAAAGGAGTATAATAGACTACAGATAATACTATTTACTTTGTATACTATAAATAATACTATTAGAGAAAGAAAATATAGTGAACTAGAATTTGTTGGAGAAAAGAAATATAGCATACTACATACAAAACTACTAACTGTATATATAGCAGATAAGAGTATTGGAGGAAGAGAGTATAGTATACTATAAATAATACTAAAACTGTTACAGGAAGAGAGCACAGTGACCTGACAGACAACATTATTTACTATTATATAGACTGTTGAAAACAGGAAACATAGTGACCTACTAGACAATACAATATCAACTGGACTCAGAATTAGTAGAGGGTTCAAGTTGGACCAAAGACCTAGATAAAAATCTCATATATAATATCACTTATCACTAGTTATGATATTTAAGATAAGCTATTACTGTCATAAGTGACTAATATATCATAGTCACCTATTATATTATAGATGTCTGACCCTATACTGCCACCTTCCAATTAGGATAATAACTTAGCTATTCCATGATTTGTGCTATAAAGCATCAAACTAATTAATATAAGGGCCTAGGGGACAGAGACTACCCCAGAGACAACTTTGTAAAAGAGCTTGCTTATAGTAACTCTTGAGACAGTAAATATCCTAGAACTAGAACTAATCTTTTTCTCATTACTTTTCTCCTTCTTAGAGGAAAAAAAAGAGCTCAGGAAATGCTTTTCTAGAGTTCTCAGCAACAAAAACACTTCTAGAGGAGTGTTTAACAATATAACAAATGTCCTCTAGGATAAATATATTTGCTAGCTCTAGAACTAGTATGAAAGATAACATTGAGTAAGTCTAAAGACTTACCAGTACTAGGAAGAATAGCCTGAGGGCCAGGGGGACAAGCATTAGTAAACAAATTTATTTTGAGTATTTGATTTAACCATGATAGCAGTTATAGAAAGAAAAAAAAGAACTTTTTGGTCTTCCATAGTAGAAATAAGACCAGAACAAATGGCTATAAGTTCTACTTCCAAGACAGTAATATTTATTATTTGAACTTTAGTTTGTTTTATGATGATATTGTTTTTCTAGCTATAAGTAATAGTAGTGACCATATTAGATTGCTTAATACTCCATCTGCTATAACAACAACCTGATACTAGGATATTTGGAATTGTTGAAAGGCCTTATTAAAGTAATCAAAGTGTTTATGAATATCTTCTTCATCTAATAACATAAAGAAATAAAAAGAAAATTTATTAAAGAAATGATCGACTACTTTTAAACCAAAAGAAAAAATAAAATAAAAAGGAAAAAAACTTTTATTGACTTTTAACAACTATTTGTTGACATCTTTGATGGAACTTTTAAGTTTTGAATTTTACTTTGTTGTAAGTTTTTAAGTTAAAAATTTATATAGGGTTTGATTTTTGGTATATTGTATATCTAATAATGAATTGATAACATGTAAAGGAGATATTGATTTATACTGTAAATGATATCATCCATTGAGTTTTCTTAAATAGAGAGAGATAAAAATAAGTTCTACAACAGCTTTAACTTCTTTTATAGGGAAGGTATGAAAAGCCCCTGTTATCCAAAGAGTGGCTCTTTTTTGTATTTTCTTTAACTCTTTGAGGTTCTTGACAACAAGTGCTCCCTTAAAAAACTACAGTTGAAAGCTATAAAGTATAATAGGGAGAATATATGTTCTGTATAGGAGTTGTTTTTGTAAAGGAAGAATGCTACATAAGGAGTTTTCTAGAAGCTTTATTATATTGAGTATTAAAAGGCATTTTGTAGCATATAAGTAGATACAATAGTAGAATGTAAGTCTTTGGTTGAAAAAAAAGTCCAAATATTGCTATATAGATTTAGGATAGAGAATAGAATCTCCTACTGAAAATAAATCAATAAAAGGATTAGAAGGATTATATACCCTAGTAAAGTAGAAGACCTTAGATTTGTTGTATTCTATAACAAAATATCAAGCTCTGACTTTTCTTATGATTGAAGGGACTTGACTATAACTCTATGTTGTATCTGCCATTGTACTGGTCCCAATTGGAAGTAAAGTAAAGGAATTATTTGGCAAGAAGAAAGAAGTTGAATAAGATTAATATAACTAGAAAGAGAACAAAACTAATATACAGGAAAAGAATTACTAAACTATATAGCCCAATGCTGAGTCAAAAAGAGTCAAGAAGAGTAAGTTCAAGTCCTCTCAAAGGAACTGATGATAAGAGTACATATAAATGAGTGATAATGTGGCTATATATCATAGTCACTGTGACATGAGGTCTGTTTCAAGGAAAATCTTGGATATAATGTTATAGCTACTAAGGAGAAACACAGATGAAAGATCAAAACTCTTCTCTTAGGAAATTAAAAGACTATCATTAATCTAGAGAATAGGAATACATACCCCCAGTACTTCTTATTGCAGAACCCTAGGCTCAGAGTCTAATTCTGCTAAGATACTCAGAAAGTATAAATTGTAGAATCTTAATGCAGATTCTGCAAGTATACTTTTATATACTAAGATCTACTAATGACTTATAATAGGTATTTCTTGACTCTTCAAGAGATAGCTTAGAGATCAAAATTTTTGACAAAAGCAGAATAATAATGAACTTTGTGAACAGAATCAAAGTATAATCTTTAAAGCTCTTTGGTCTTTTAGTCAGACATGTTTCTAGTCTCAAAATGACCTAATGTAATAAAGCAATGTAGTAATAATATATATAACTAAGACTACTAGATATAGAGTCAAATGTTTATTATGTACTACAAGATATCACAGCATAAACTAGAACTAGACTAAACCAATAGTATAGTTGGCTTGATAATAAGCACTAGAATAATCTAATAGACCTAGAAAACAAATATGAACTAATAGCACAATTGACTTGACTATAAGCTAAAATGCTCTAATAAATCAATTTGACAATAGACTCAAAGACTGTACTAAATCTATAACATAAGTGCTTAGATCATAGACTTAGAAATTTGAATAAGTAGTATCAAATAATGCAATATAGATTTATATAGCTATATATAACTCTTAAATCATATAACTTAAAGGGAGATTAATAAACATTCAATCAGCAGAGAATAGAGACAATAGTAAAGTGTACTAAATAGCAGAAATAGGTAACTAAATTAAATAGCTACTTAAGAACTGCTTGAGAACTCACTAAGTGGAACCAATACACCTATATAAGATTAATTGAGTAAAGACTATGAAAAAAACACTAAGAATTACTAAGATAGACTAGAATTGGTCTAAGATAAAACCCTACTTAATATAACAAGGTCATGAGACACTATAGTGAGAATAATATAAGTTATAAGACCATCTAGTAGCTTCATACCTGCTATGTTCACATTGCAATCTCAACCCACTACTACCAAAACTAAGCCAAATATATAAAAGCACAAGCATTTTAATTCAAATGATATTCACTTTATCTTCACTTTCATACCACAAAAGCCTAGAAAGTTTAGTACTAAGACTCTTACTATTGATATGCCTGCAATGACTATCCAAGCCTTAAACAAAGCCACAAAAGATACTGTAAAGAAGAAAACAGTATTAGAGTCAGATAACAAAGTTAAAATATACATGGAGGATGAACTAATAAAAAAAGACTAGTGGTAGTCACTAAGTACCACTTGTCCTTTTACTTGATTGGTGATATTTATGCAAAAGCCTAGAGAACTGGAAATAAGTTGAAAGGACACATTAAGAAGTGGTACAAAAAATCTAAGAGGAAGTATAAAATCCTAGCTGTAGTATACAGTCAAGTCAGAAATAAGGTTAAGATAGAAAAGATATATAAAGTGATGAAGTCTCAACTAGCAATTATTCTCAATATAGGCATGGTAGAAATGCTCAATAATAACAGACCATAGGTTGTGGTCTATATCGGTAACACAGTAAATATGAAAGCACTACTTGAGATTAGTACCCTCTATGTTCTAGACCACGAAGATCTAGTCTCCTTTTACTCTATTATTAACAAACCAAGTCCTACTATATATCTTTTCATTGCAGTGATTAATGCCCACTTGGCCAAGAAGACCAATTATTATGTTCCTGAATCTAAAGTCGCAAAGTTCCTATATACTATATAAGAAAACAAAGTTATTTTGTCCTTCGCTATGACTGCTCTCAATGTTTATCATACCCATATATCATTTAGTGACCCTACAACAAAGAAATTCTTTCCAGCTAGATATATGCTCAACTTGTTGACCGAGTTGGCCTTGCAATATGTACTAGATTACAAGATCTGTTATAACTAAACACATATGCTACAAAGCTGTTCTTTTTGCAATATTAGACTGACTTGGAATATAGGACTAGACAAGTTGAATAGGAAGCAAAAGAGAACAGCTGAGAATATCCAATACAATAATTACATGGACTAGTTTAAGTAGATAGAACTATGGTGTAGGGCTTTTCAGTCCAATCTTAATTGAACTCTGAGTGAAACTGAGTAAATGGCACCCAACAAAATAGCCAAACTAAACTGAATGGAAGACTTAAATACAAAGCTATAAATCCAACCCGAGTGAAGTCTAAGCAGACTTAGAATAATGTCTAATGAGGCAGCCAAACTGAACTTGAATAGACAATCCTGAATATAGAGCAGCTAACACAAGTCCAAGAAACTAAAGGAACAGTACCCAACAAAGCAGCTAAAAGAAACCTAAGTAGAGACCTTAAATATAGAGGCATAAACCTAAATAAGACTAAAATGGCATCTAATGAGACTGCCAAATTGAACTTGAATAAATAGACCTGAATATAAGACAACTAACCCAAGTCCAAACAAACAAGGAAATAGTACCCAACGAGGTAGTCAGAATAAGAGAGAACAATACAAAATGAGACTACTATAATGTACTACAGAAAAAATCCAGAATACAAGACTATTAACCTAAGAAAGAAAGAAAGAACTAAACAAATAATGCCCAACAAGGCAGTCAATCCAAACTTGAATAAACAAGTCTATATACAAAACTACAAACCCAAAACTAACTAACTAAAAAAGCAGTGAATAGTAAAACTGCCAATTACTAACACAAACTGAAGTTTAATTGAACTAAGTACAAAACATTATACAAGACAGTTTAATTAGACCTGAATAGAAAGCTTTGATATATAGAACTATAGACTCAAGTCCAACTAAATCCCAAGTCAGTGGTAATTAACAAGACCACTGACTTAAAACTAACTAGACTAACAACTTGAATACTAAGTTGAAAATCCAAATCTGACTGAACCTTAAGTAAACTAAGTAAATAGTGCTTGATGAGATTATCAGACTAACACTACTATATAACTAGATTAGAATAGAATGAAATAGAGACAAGTTTAACAACAAACATAAGACAAGTCAGCCACTAACAAAAAAGAAAATAAAAAACACTCCAAGCAAGCCACTAAGTAGAATATCAACTAAAACTACTACAAAAAATAGAACAGGGACTTGATTACCCAACAAATAATATAGCTGATGAATACAAAATAAACATAACAAAACACTACTTATAACTAGATAATATAACTAGACAACTTAGAAAAATTATTTAGCCATTAAGTAAAAGACCTAACAAGATACAATAAGAACCAAACTAAGTAAAACACTGAACTATAGAAAGTAAACAAAATGAACAGTAACCAACCAACACCAAATACCAAAAGATAAATACCAATAAAACTAAATATAATAATATATACAATCCAAATATAAACAAGACAAGATATAACAAGGAATAATACACTATAACCAACTACAAATACATACAAACACAATATCAAATTAGTAACAAAAACATAATGCAAGAACAAGATAACACAAACAAATAATAAATAGCTACCAAAGACAATATACTAAAAGTCATCTAACAAACCAATCAAATCAAGAACCAACAATAGAGAAACCAATCAAGAGCAGATAAGCCAAGACAAACAATACTAAAATACAATAAAAGAATATATAAATATAACTACTACCACAAGAATAATACAACTATAAAATAACAAATAACAAAACAACCTAAAACCATACAACCACAAACAAGAATCATAACCAAACAACAAAAAAAAACACAAAACAAATAAAACAGAACCATAACATAAATAACAATAATAACAAGACTATAATAGTATTAATCTTAAAGAATACTACCAGAAAAAAAAAACAAAAAGAAGACCAAATAAACAGGAACAAGCAAACTCAATCTAAAAACTGATAACAGAAAATTAAAATCAACAAGAAAAAATAAACCTAACATAAGACTAAGAAACTATAAAGTAGTATAATAAATAAAGCCAATAAGATAAGATAAATAAATAGACAATAAACAAGACCAACCAAACTAAAACAAATAACTGAAAAAAATAAGAAATAATCAAACAACCAAATAAACAAGATCAAATACCATCAAAAGAAATAAATATATATTATAACCAACAAACAAAAAATCAAACAAGTCAAAATAACCAAATAATAAAATTAAATAACTACAAAACTCTAATACAAAAAACCAAAAACTACTATGAAATGATACAAAATTACTATTTTAGAAGTGCTGGCTATTTGGAGATTCAAACAAAAACTATAGATGGTAACATCAGGGTAAATGCACCACTTGCTTCTTTTGGCTTATAGAGAAGAAGTATAAACATAAACAAACCCATGAGCCTGGGGCCAATCTATGGCTTTAGGCCCTAGCAAAAAATAACTAGAGCTATCTTCACTAATACTCATAGGAGTTTGGTATCTGAGAAAGTAATAAGAGATTTCAACTTTGCAACAGATGCTTTAGACAAATCACCACCACATAATAATAATGAAAAAATATGTGAAAAATGGATAGAAATCATAGAAAAACACCAATTAACAGATAAATAAAGAAAAGCTAATGAAAAAAAAAAGATAATTCACATATATCCAAGGAAAAAGTCTAGTAAGAATAAATAAAATATATATTGCCAAGGAATTATTTGAACAAATAACAGAATGGACTGTAGAAAAAAACAACAAAATATCAGATCACTAGATAATATTAACAACAATACATAATATAGATCTATCACTAATAGAAAAAGAATTATAGAAACTTGACAACAATACAATAAAATAGCAACCCTTTAAGAACAGAATAAAGAAACTACTACTAGAGACACAAAACAATATAAATAATACAGAAAGCCAGAATAAATCAAAAATGGAAATATAGATGAGAACAAAATAAAAATAAAAAGAATCAAACAATAAAAAAAGAATGCTAACAAAAAAGAAAAATAAAATATACAATAAAATAAAATAAGAAGAAAAAACAAATAAAGGAAGACAAGAAGAAATAACAAAACTAATAAAAGAACTAAACAAAAAAGGAAAAAAAAGATTAGATACTGCCCAAATGATAGCAAAAGTAAGATATATAAAAGAAAAACAAAAAAAAACTAAATATTTCTTCAACTTAAAGAAAAATAAAAGAGATCCAGCAATAATCAAAGTACTACAAAATAAAAACAGAAAAATAATAACAGATACAAATGAAATGTGTAAGATAGCAACAGAATACCACCAAATATTACAAAAAGTACCTGAAAGACAAAAAGATAAAATACAAAATATAAAAGAAATCTTAAATAACATTATAAATAAACTCAAAAAAGAAAACTAAGAATTATTAAGCAAACCCACAAATGAAAAAGAAATAAATATCCTATATAAATTTTACAAATTATGGACAAAAGAATATAAAGATTATAAAGACAAAGAAAAAACAAAAAATCCTAAAAAACTGATAGCAGATATAATACATATACTCAAAGAAGTCTATAATAAAATAGAAGAAAAAGGCCTAAAAGATAAAAACTTTATATTAGAAACAATATTTCTTTTATACAAGATTTTCTAATTTTGTTACTATTGTTTTTGTTAGGATTTTGTAGTCTATATTTATTAATGTTATAGGCCTATAGTTTTCTATTTTTGTTTTTTGTTTTTATTAGCACATGACTATTTATGAAAAACATTAGAAAAATTTAACTTTCTGTAAGCTTTTATATTCAAAATCAAAGAATTATACAAAAATGCAAAAATAATAGTTTTAGTGAACAAAATACTACCAAAAGCAATAAAAATAGAGAAAGAAGTAAGATAAGGATGCCTTATATTATGTTTTTTATATAACATAGTAATTAAACTACTAGCAGAAATAATAAGAAAATTAGAGCTAAAAAGATTCAAAATTTCTGGAATACAAAATAAAATTCTAGTATCACTATTTGTAAGCAATATATTAGTATATAAACAAAGAAAACAAAAGAAAATTACTAGAAAATATAATAAATACTCTCTGCAAAGCATCTACTATAAGATTCAACCAAGAAGAAACAAAAATATTATCTATAGATTCACCTGAATATAGAAAATATATAGAAGAAAATAGAAAAACAGCAGAACAAGAAACATCTATACCAAATGAAATAAGAATAATAAAAGATAGAGAAATATTAAGAACTCTAGGAAGCTACATAGGAAACAAAACAAAAAAGCTAATATAATAGACACAAATACTCAAAAAACAAAAAAAAAATACTAGACATATAGATTACACTTAACCTATCAACAATAGAAAAAGAACTAATACTAAAATCACTAATACAATCAAGAGTACTATTTCTAGCGACCATTAACAAAATGCCCAAGAACATAAGAGAAAAAATAGAAAATCAAATGAAATCATTTCTATAGAACAATAAAAAAAGCAACAATGAACTAGAAAGAAACAATACAACCAAGAGAAAGAGAAAACCTAAACATATCAAATATAGAAATAAGAATAGAAGCAATCTAACTAATATGGCTTAAATAATACCTAGCCCTAGTAAAAGAAAAACCAGAATAGGTCTTTATAGTAGACCAAATAGTCTTCAATAGTTTAACAAAAACATCCAAAATATCAAAAGAAAACAAAATTAGCTAGATCTTTCAAATATAGAATGAAAATGGAAAAAAAGATATATTGGCCAAATTCATCAAAGAAATATTAAAAGTAGAAAGAAAATATAAAGTAGAATATGATGTTCTAGAAACTGAAACAAAACCAAGAAAATTACTACTAATATAGTACCACATTAGGATAGATGACAAATATTCATGGAACAAGAAATTAGCAAAATGTCTAGAAAACAAACACAAAATAATAAATACAGAACAATTAGAAAACTTCATATATAGTAATAGCTCATACTAGTTCTGTAAAAAACTAGCAAAAAGAATCATAAATAAAATACCAAAAAGACTAAAACCAAAAGAAAAAACAAACCAAAAAACAAACTTAATACCAAGAAAAAACCTAAATACAAGAATGGATATAATAGAAATAAACCCTAGAATAATGGATAATAAAATACCAGAAAAAACAATAAAAATATTTGGAAGCTATTAAAGATACAAAAAAAGAAACAACAAAAATAACAAATTCCTACAATCCCCAATTAAAGCTAAAAAAACACATAGCAAAAAGAAAACAATATAGATAACAGAGATACTAGAAGAAAATATGTTAAAATCAAAAATAACAGTAGAATGAAAAGAAAAAGAATACAAAATTTTTGAAATACAAAACAAAATAACCAAAGACCAAGCAGAAATACT
>Ga0153980_1000413_pt1 | contig 19636 bp, 17 predicted proteins | sample TSGA064MetaG_FD_104722 | JGI IMG/M metagenome (GOLD analysis project Ga0153980, IMG submission 104722) | Attine ant fungus gardens microbial communities from Georgia, USA - TSGA064 MetaG | ecosystem: Host-associated > Fungi > Mycelium > Unclassified | place: USA: Georgia, Magnolia Springs State... | reverse complement strand
TCAACACTATAAATGTTTGCAATGGCAAAAATGCAAAGCAGGAAATATAAGCCAAGACCTAATTTATCTATTCCTTCTGTCCATTTCATTGCGTACTGGTTTTAGTGCCTTTAGTATTTTTAGTTTCGTCGTCTATTTTTTTCTGAAGCTTTGCTTTCTGTAGTTTGATAAAATTCAAACTGTCCTGTATTTTCTTACGCTTGATGGAATCCGGTTTAGGGTCCACATACAATCCTTTACGCTTTAAATCTGCAACCCACTGTCTTTTGTATTCAGGCATAAAGCTGGCAGAGGTCATTTTTTTGTAAAGATTTTCTCTTTTCAAATCACCCGTAATATATTTTTCAGCGATTACGGTACAAGCCGGACCTGCCCATGTTGCTCCAAATCCTGCATGTTCCATAACAGCAACCACTACAATCTTTGGCTTATCAGCTGGTGCAATTAAAACAAAAATTGAATTATCTTTTCCTTGCGGAACCTGAGCCGTACCTGTTTTTGCAAGCTGTGTAAAGTCATTTGACTTAAGACTTCTACCCGTTCCTCTCAACACCACCGCTTCCATTCCTTTCAGTACAGGTTCAAAATGTTTGGGATCTACCAATGTTTTATGCTTCTTTTTAAATCTAGGATCAGGATTAGGCTTCCCATCAATAGATTTTACAATATGAGGGGTGTAATACCAGCCTTTGTTTGCTATTGCAGCAACATAATTAGCCAGCTGCAAGGGTGTAATCATTACATCTCCCTGTCCCATTCCATTGAAGACAGCACCTGTAGCTAGAGGATCCCAGTTTTCAGAATCTTTTTTACCACTATATTTATTTAAAGCCTTTTGCCTTTTTTCATAAAATGCACCGGAAGGAATTTTCCCGGGAGCACCAGAAGCCAAATCATTATTTAAAAACTCTCCCACTCCGAAACTATTAATGATTGCCTTCCATTCGTCCACCCCTTTGGAAGGATTCCCTGGATATTTATTAAGAATAGCTAAGTAAGCATAAGAAAAATAACAGTTACTCGAAACCTGTATTGATGGGATCAATGGTTCAGCACCACCGTGTCCTTTAATCCTTAACCCTCTATAATTAAATCCACCACCACATGGAAAGACGGTGTTTTCAGTCATTACGCCCATCTGCATAGCAGATAAAGCTGTCAACAATTTGAATGTTGAACCAGGAGGATATGCTGCCTGAACAGATCTGTCAAACATAGGTTTGTTTTCGTAAAGTGTATCCTTATTCAGAGCGTAGATATTTTTAGACTTATTAGGACCTGTAAATACATTTGGATCGATATCCGGCCCTGAAGCCAAAGTTAAAATGTCTCCATTATTAGGATCAATAGCGACAATAGCACCATGCTTATTAACAAGCATTTCTTCAGCCATTCTCTGTAGATCATAATCAATCGTTAATGTAACATCTTTACCGGTAACCACGTCCTTATCCAATGCTCCATTTTTATAGGAGCCAATGTTTCGGAGCCTGATATCCTTTTGGATATATTTCATCCCTTTTACCCCTCGCAGTTCTTTTTCGTAAGATTTTTCAACTCCTCTTTTACCGATAAAGTCTCCGGGAAGATAGTAGGTAGAATCTCTTTTTATTTCCCCATCATTTACTTCACTGGTGTATCCCAACAGGTTTCCGGAAGTAGAAACTTCATACTGACGCTGCGGTCTCTGTACAATACTGAATGCCGGGTATTTAAATATAATTTCCTGAACCCTGGCAATATCTTCTCTGCTGAGGTCTTTAAGGAAAGTCATCGGGGTAAGCTTAGAATAGTATTTTTCTTTTTTGATGATGTTGATCCTGTTGATGAAGTCCGTTTTGGTAAGTCTCATTAAACTACAGAAAGCCAGTGTATCAAAATCAGGTTTCATCAAAGCCTGAGTAAATGAAACTTCATATGCAGGCTGGTTGCCCACCATGATCTTTCCATTTCGGTCAAAAATAACCCCTCGTTGTGGAATGACGTATTCAATTTTAATTGAAGTATTAGCCGCATTCAAGGCGTACCGGTCTGTAAACAGCTGTAAATAAGAAAGCCTCGCTACAAAAATGAGGGCGATGACAACTAGAACGGAAAAGATTTTTAAATAACGTGTGTTCAAAGTGTTTTCAAACTTTTTGTTTGATTTTAAATATTAATGCATAAATAACGATAAATATAAAGGAAATTATACTTGTTACCAATACATTAAGTAATATTTCAAAAAATCTGCTAAACTTAAAGAACTCGATATACTGTACTAAAAGCTGGTGCAGAAAGATGCTCGAAAACAAAAACAGTAAAAACTGCGCCCATTGAAGGGACTGAAAAGAGAAGAAATCCGTAGAAGTATCTGTAGACGTCCTGAAAATCAATGTTCTGAAATAAGCTATCAGTGTCGTCGCAAACGCGTTGATTCCCCATGAAAAGAGAAATGCATCCACTGACAGTCCGATTAAAAAACTTAAAGCTAAAAATTGATATTTATTTCTGAAAAAAGGATAGAACATGACAAAGACCGGATATAATACCGGAGTATATTTCCCGAAAATGGTAATCCTGTTCAATACAAAAATTTGTAATGCAACCAGGAAAATCATGATCAATATATCGGTAAATAAGGTCCTGCTAATCATTTTCTTTTTTTATTACAGCCTGTAAAGTATCCTGAATTTTCTGTACTTCGGCTTTTTTAAGGTTTTTCACCACATATACCTTGCTTAAGGCTCCCATCTTCTCACTTAATTCAACAGAAATATCCCAGAACCCTGTTTTATTATCTACGGAATATCCTGCAACGGTACCAATCATTACCCCTTTCGGAAAAATGGCTGATTTGCCGTCTGTAACTACACTGTCACCTATTTTTAAGGCAACATATTTTGGAATATCTGCTAAATGCATCACTCTGGAATTATCACCATTCCAGGTTAATGTTCCAAAGTAGCCTGATTTTTTCAGAGCGGCATTAATTCTGATTTTATTAACGCTTAAAACAGACTGAACTAATGCATAGCTGTCTGTAGAATTGATAACGATCCCGGCAATACCTTTAGGAGCCATTACACCCATTTGAGGTAAAACACCGTCTCTTTTTCCACGGTTGATCGTAAAGTAGTTATTTCTTCGGTTGATACTGTTAAAAACAATTTCACCATCCACAAATGTATAGATCTGTCCGCCTCCCAACGTATCATGAACTTTTCTGAATACCGGATTTTTAGCCCCTTCTTTTCCATAAAGTTCCAGCATCAAAGCTTTATTCTGAGCAACCAGATCTTCATTGGTCTGTTTCAGCTTCAGATAAGAAACCCCTTCATCAATATACCCTGAAATCCAGGAATTCAATGCAGCTGACTGACCGGCTACCCATGATTTCTGCATGGCGTTTTTGGAGAATATCAAAACCAGAGCAATAATTTGCAAGAAAATAAAGAAGACAAAAAGAGCGTTCTTCGAAAATAATCTCAGCAAGAATCCCATTCAGATATAAAGTCGTAAAAAGTTAAAATTATTTGATTAAGAAATTGAATTTATCCATATTCTTAAGTGCGATTCCTGTTCCGCGAACTACAGCTCTTAACGGATCTTCTGCTACAAAAACAGGAAGTCCTGTTTTTTTATGCAGTCTGTCTGCCAAACCTCTCAGTAGCGCGCCACCACCTGCAAGATAGATTCCTGTCTTGTAAATATCAGCGGCCAATTCCGGAGGAGTCAGAGAAAGAGTTTCCATTACGGCATCTTCAATTCTGATAATCGATTTGTCTAATGCACGGGCAATCTCTTTATATCCAACCATAATTTCTTTTGGCTTCCCTGTGATAAGGTCTCTACCTTGTACCGGGATATCTTCAATATCAACATCCAGGTCTTCAACAGCGGAACCCACTTCAATTTTGATTCTTTCAGCAGTTCTTTCACCAATGTAAAGGTTATGGTGCGTTCTAAGGAAATAAGCGATATCGTTTGTAAATACATCACCTGCAATTTTCACAGATTTGTCACATACAATACCTCCTAAAGCTACCACAGCAATTTCTGTAGTTCCTCCTCCTATGTCGATGATCATATTACCTTCCGGTTTCTGTACATCGATCCCAACTCCTATTGCAGCAGCCATTGGCTCATAAATCAGCCTTACTTCTTTTGCGTTTACCTTCTGAGCCGAATCTCTTACCGCTCTTTTTTCCACTTCCGTAATTCCGGAAGGGATACAGATCACGATTCTCAAAGCCGGCTGAATGAATCTTCCTTTTATTCCAGGAATTTTCTTGATAAATTCTTTGATCATGTGCTCAGAAGCGTGAAAATCTGCAATCACCCCATCTTTCAAAGGACGGATGGTCTTGATATCTTCGTGAGTTTTACCCTGCATATGTTTTGCCTGTTCACCAACAGCAATAGGTCTTCCCGTAGAACGTTCAATTGCTACAATTGACGGCTGATCTATAACAATTTTATTATTATGGATGATTAGGGTATTGGCTGTTCCCAGGTCTATCGCAATTTCTTGCGTAAACATATCGAATAAACTCATATTTTTCTTCTGATTTTAAGTTTACAAAGATATAAATTAAACCCCACTAAAGAAATTTCATTAGCATATAATTTGGTTAAAATTTTATTAAAATTCAAAAATATTTACTAAGTTTTGGTTTAATTATTTACAGACTCCACTTAAACCAGTTTTCAAGACCATTCTTATAGTTTTTCACGATAATTATCATATACATTATCTGAAAATGTTTAATTAAAAAAAACGTAAATTTGCCCCGCTTATGTTACAGTATTCCCCCATACATCAAACGTCAAATTTTGCCGTACTTTCTATAAGCTATGAAAAAGCAGATGGAGAAACACGAGGGAAATTTGCGTTTTTTGATGAAAATATTAAAAATTTTGTCACCCAAATTCATGACGAGAATCTAGGGGATGCTTTTGTGGTTTCTACCTGCAACAGGACGGAGATCTATACCACTTCGCCCAATTATCTTCTGGTAGCCGAAGAATACTGCAAAACAATCGGGGTAAACATCACTGATTTTCTACAGTTTGCCAATATCCTTACCAAAGAGGAAGCCCTTACCCATTTATTCAGAGTAGCCGCCGGTCTTGAAAGCCAGATTATCGGAGATTTTGAAATCATCGGGCAGATCAAAAAAGCATACAGCCGTTTTAAAAAAGAAAGGAAAAATTCCAATCCATATCTGGAGAGAGCTATTAATTCTGCAATACAGATTTCGAAAAGAATTAAAAATGAAACCGGAATTTCCAATGGTGCTGCATCCGTATCTTATGCAGCGGTTCATTATATTTTAAATAATCAGAAAAGAATAACCGAGAAAAACATTCTTCTTTTGGGGGTTGGAGAAATCGGACAGAATACCGTTGAAAATCTGGTAAAACATGTGTACCAGCCTAAAATAAAAATCGCCAACAGAACCCAGGAAAAAGCAGAGAAGATTTCTCAGAAATATAATATTCCTCATGTTGATTATTCTGATTTTGATGAGGAACTGAAAAAAACAGATATTCTTATTGTAGCAACAGGTGCAAAACAGCCTATTATCAATATAAGTCATTTTCCGAATGGCAAAGAAACCCTGGTGATCGACCTTTCTATTCCGCACAACGTAGAAAAAGATGTTACTGACAATGAGAATGTAACTCTCATTGATGTGGATGAACTGTCTAAACAGATTCAGCAAACTATTCAGCAGAGAGAAAAGGAAATCCCAAAGGCAGAAAAGATCATCAAGGAAATGACGAAAGATTTTCTTGAATGGGAGAAAAAGAGAAAGCTGGCTCCCAATATCCATCATTTCAAAGCTTCTTTAAAAAATATGGAGCGCAACGAAATGCATAACTTCTACCGAAAAAACAAGTACATCAATATCAACGACATGGAGCTTTCTGAAAAAATGATTCAGAAAATCACCAGCCGTTTTGCAAAATATATCATCGATAATCCTTTGAAAGCCGAAGAAATTAGTAAATTAATGCACGAAATATTAGTTGAACAACCAAACAACGAATTCAATGAAAAGCATTAGAATCGGAACAAGAAATTCCGCACTTGCACTTTGGCAGGCAAGAGAGGTTGCCAGGCACCTTCAAAACAGCAATTATATTACAGAGATCGTTCCTATCGTTTCTTCAGGCGATAAAAATCTCAATCAACCCCTTTATTCTTTAGGAATTACAGGTGTCTTCACAAGAGACCTTGATACTGCCCTACTGAATGATGAAATTGATATTGCAGTACATTCTCTGAAAGATGTTCCTACCAAGCTCCCAGAAAATATTGAGCTGATCGCTTATCTGGAAAGAGATCATCCACAGGATGTCCTGATCCGTAAAGGAGCAGCCAAAACTAAAGAATTCCATGAACTGAAACTTGCAACAAGCAGTTTAAGAAGACGCGCTTTCTGGTTAAAATATTATCCGGAAGCTGTTTTTTCAGACATCCGAGGAAATATCCAGACACGCCTTCAGAAACTGGAAGATCAGGATTTTGATGCCACTATTTTATCCTTGGCGGGAATCAAAAGAATGAAGATGGATACTGAATATGAGATGATGCCTTTTATGATTCCAGCTCCTTCCCAGGGCGTTGTTGCGGTTGCAGGCCATTCTGACAAAAAGGAAATCAATGAAATTTTACGCACCATCAATCATAAACAGACACAAATCTGTGTAGAGATCGAAAGAAACTTCCTGAGCACACTGGAAGGCGGATGTACCGCCCCTATCGGAGCTTTTGCAGAGATCATCGAAAACCAGATCCGTTTTAAAGCAGCCCTTTGCTCTTTGGATGGTAAAAACTGTATTTCTACCGACGAAAACTTTGAGTACAACGAAACTGAGAACTTTGGTGAAAAGTTCGCCAGGGTCGTTCTTGAAAACGGAGGAAAAGAGCTGATGGCTGAAATTAAAGGTTCATTGTAAGAACTTTTAGGCATATTTGTACCTTATTACATTCAAGTACAAAATAATGAAAAAGTCCCTGTTTTTATTAGTATTCGGATTCTGTGTGTTTACTGCAAATGCACAGAATACATTTGCATTTCGGGTATCGAATGCTGCTCTGGGGATTATAGACAAAACAATTGTGTATGATCCTGTGTATTTTATACTTCCCTATCCTAATGGAGATGTTCCTGCAAATAAAGGAGTCTGTACAGATGTTATTATCAGAGCGTATAGAAAAGTAGGCATTGATCTGCAAAAAGAAGTCCATGAGGATATGGAGAAAAATTTCTCAAAATATCCTAAAACATGGGGCTTAAAAAAGCCGGACACTAATATTGACCATCGGAGGGTTCCCAATCTCGCCGTCTTTTTTTCTACATTTGGAAAACAAAAGTCCATAGAAACTAATCCTGCATTATATGTTCCGGGAGATATTGTTACCTGGATTTTACCTGGAAACTTAACTCATATTGGAATTGTTGTCAATAAAAAATCGGCAGAGGGAAAGAGGTTTTTAATCGTACACAATATAGGAGCCGGACAAGTGCTGGAAGATGTTCTCTTTAAATATACGGTTACAGGACATTATCAATACCCCAAATAAGCTATTTTTATGAAACACTTTATGTATGCTTTATTGGTATTGATCACATGCTGTATAAAAGCTCAGACCAACGAATTTAAAACAATCAGTAAACCTATTGATTATTCTCCTGACAGGGTACGCTTAAGTATAGAGTACCTTAAGGATCATTATAATATTATACAGAATTCAGCTGTTATTTCGCCTAAAATGATCGTGCTGCATTACACTGCCGGCGGAACGGTTGAAACGAATTATAAATATTTCAATAAAACCCATCTGGAATCTGCCAGAAATGTTCTGAAAAAACAAAGTGTTTTAAATGTTTCATCCCAATTTATTGTAGACAGGGATGGCACCATCTATCAGCTGATGGAGCCCAATCAATTTGCAAGACACACCATCGGACTCAATTACTGTGCGATTGGCATTGAAAATATAGGAAGTAAAAATCAGCCGCTTACTGAAAAGCAATCTACGTCAAATGCTCAATTAATTAAATATTTAACCAAAAAATACAATATTGAATATCTTATTGGACATTCAGAATATGGTATATTTAGAGGATCTAAACTCTGGAAAGAGGCCGACCCGAACTATTTTACCGTAAAAGACGATCCGGGAAAAGATTTTATGAAAAAAGTAAGACTGTTAGTTGCCGATTTACATTTAAAAGAAAAGCCATAATGAAAATTCTATTTACCAAAACCATAGACGCTCATCTATTATCCAAAGAATTAGGATCGGATATTTCGGCTGACTGTATTGAGGTAATTAGAACAGAACCTATACAAATAGATGCTTTTGATTTGAAAAGTCATTCCCTTATTTTTACCAGTGTCAATGGCGTAAGCGCATTTTTTAAAAATCAGTTTAAGCCCAACGAAGATTTTACTGCAAAAAATTATAATAAAATCTACTGTGTCGGGGAGAAAACAAAACGTGAACTGAGAAAATACGGTTTCGGAACATTTAAGGTGCTTAAAAATGCCGAAACACTATCACGATTTATTATAGGAAACTGCCAGCACGAGCAGTTTTTACACTTCTGCGGCAATCTGGCCCTCGATGTATTGGATAAGGATCTTCCTTTGCAGAATATCCGGTACAAAAAAATCACCATTTACAAGACTGAAGAAATTCAACCTTCACTACCTGAAAAATATCATGCTGCAGTTTTTTTTAGTCCAAGCGGAGTTCGTAGTTTTGCAAAACTCAACTCTTTAGAAGGAATGAAGATTTTTTCCATTGGCGAAACGACCTCAAATGAACTGAGGAAGTACACCACAGGAAATATTTTCACATCGGAAGAAAATACACTGGCTTCTATTTTTGGGCTGATAAGAAAAGAACTTTGAGCAGCGGCAAAGCTGGCTGTTAAAAATAATGAGTGCCGGGAACGGCCGTATTAGTTTAAATAAATTATGATTAAAAACGACTTATATTTAAAAGCACTCCGCGGAGAAACGGTAGAAAGGCCACCGGTATGGATGATGAGACAGGCTGGAAGATACCTGCCGGAATTCATTGCACTTCGGGATAAATATGACTTCTTTACAAGGTGTCAGACTCCTGAATTGGCATCTGAAATTACTGTACAGCCCATCCGCAGATTTCCTTTGGATGCCGCGATCCTGTTTTCTGATATTCTAGTAGTTCCGCAGGCAATGGGAATTGATTTTAAGATGAAGGAAAATGTGGGCCCATGGCTGGACAACCCGATCCGAACAATGGAACAGGTTCAGAATGTTGTCGTTCCTGATGTGAATGATACTTTAGGATACGTTTTTGATGCTATTGAGCTTACATTAATCAAATTGGATAACGAAATTCCTTTAATTGGTTTTGCCGGATCTCCATGGACAATTCTCTGCTACTGTATAGAAGGAAAGGGAAGTAAAGCTTTTGATATTGCCAAATCATTCTGTTTCCAACAGCCGGAAGCCGCTCATTTGTTACTTCAAAAAATTACAGATACTACAATTGCGTATCTAAAGAGAAAGGTAGAGAAAGGGGTATCTGCAGTTCAGGTTTTTGACTCATGGGGAGGAATGTTATCTCCCCAGGATTATCAGGAATTCTCTTGGCAATACATCAATCAGATTGTGGAAGCATTAAGCCCGCTTACTCATGTGGTGGTATTTGGAAAAGGATGCTGGTTTGCGCTGGAAGATATGACGATGTCTAAAGTTTCCGCTTTAGGAGTGGACTGGACTATTACTCCGGAGCTTGCAAGAACATTAACGAATCATACGATGACGCTTCAGGGGAATTTTGACCCTGCAAGGCTTCATTCAACTCCGGAAACGATCAAGAAGATGGTAACCGAAATGATCAACCGTTTTGGAAAAGACAGATACATTGCCAATCTTGGTCATGGAATTTTACCTAATATCCCGGTAGAAAATGCAGAAGCTTTTATTAGAGCAGTTGTGGATTGGAAACCGACTATTTAATCTCAACTAAGTTTTACAATATAAAATCCCGTTCATCTCTGAACGGGATTTGTCTTTAATATATTAGTTAATTTCTGTAATGAAATTTTCTTTAGACTTTCTTACTTTAGTGAGGTTCACTAGCCAATCGGATTCAGAATTCCTGTATCCTAACGGTAAAAGCAATACACTTTTCAAGCCTTTCTCTTTTAAGTTTAAAATTTTATCTACTTCTTCAGGGGAAAAACCTTCCATTGGTGTCGAATCTACTCCTTCAAACGCAGCTGCAATAATTGCCGCACTAAAAGAAATGTATGCCTGTTTTGCCGCATGGATGAAATTCTCTTCAGCAGATCTCTGAGGGTAGGTAGCTAATAACATTTGTCTGTAATTCTCCCAGCCTTCATTTTTAAAACCTCTGATTTCATTGGTAAGATCAAACATACTGTTGATTCTGTCTTCCGTATAATTATCCCAGGCAGCAAAAACCAAAAGATGGGAACAGTCTGCAATTTGCGGCTGATTCCATGCATGAGGCTTAATTTGCTCTTTTACGTCCTGATTGGTGATCACAATGATCTCAAAAGGCTGAAGTCCGCTGGATGTAGGCGCCAGTCTTGCGGCTTCCAATATTTTGTCCACTTTTTCCTGTGGTACTTTTTGACCGTTCATTGCTTTCGTTGCAAATCTCCAGTTTAGTTTATCTAACAATTCCATAAATTGAATAAATTTTACAAGACAAAATTAGTTCAAACAATTCTAAGACAATGGATAAAAAGATAATTTGAACAATTGTTAAAATCTAGAATGTAACAAATCCTATTACATTATTTTTTTAGCGAAAACTAATGTATTTCTAAATTAAAATTAGTTTAAATACAGTAAAATATTTTTCTTTTCGAGTGTAAACTCTTTCTTGGATTCAGTTTGGATGACAATAATCTGACTTTTATCAATTATTTTTTTGACTTCACAAAAAGTCTCAGTATCGATTGTTGAAACATCAATATTATTCACTTTAATAACCTTATCTGCTACATTTAATTCCGACAATTCTGGAATTTTAAGCTTATTTACAATAACCAAATGATTTTCCACAGGAGCAAAGGCAATTCCGAAGGTATTGTATTCAGGAGTTTTATCTGTTGGAGTGATAACGATTTTCTTGCTGACAAAATCTAAATCGATGATAAAATTTTCCATAAATCTTGTTCCCATCAAATTTCGGGAATCTGAACTCGTATCCACAATCTGAGTACCCAAAACATTATTATTAACCTCAACTTCCATTATATCAAGCTGTCTTTCACCCTTACTTATGCTATTTAATGATTGTGATAAAAGCCCTTCAAAGGTCAAAAAATTATTGTCTTTTACCAATTGATAAGATTTTGAATCCAGTGTAAAACCCGAACCTGATCCTGTATCGAAAACCACATTAAAATTTTGCTTTCTTATATTGACATTGACTGTAGGAACGTGAGTGAAGTTTTCCTCAGAAAAAGGGATTGATACCGATTGAGCAGATCCTTCTGTTACTTTATCCGAAATAATAATCGTTTTGCTTTTAAAATCAATTCGCCAAACTTTATCATTCATCATGTTGGCTCCGAAAATTCCGCTAATCTTTTTACAAGCTCTAGAATCCATCCAGCTGATATCTGCAAATGAAAAATTAATATTTTTGAATTTCAGATTATCAATTTTCAGCTCACTGGTTGAGAAGAGATCCATCATCGATTTCGCATTATTAGCATCTATCGCATTAAAAATAAGGTTGCTTTTCTTTTCGTTCAACGAGCCTTTTAGTTCAGAAGAAATAATTGTTAAAGCACCCGTATCAAAGATGAAATTATGCTTCTTATTTTTAATATCTACATTGATGATTATTTTCCCATCTATATAATCGAAAGGAATTGTTGTTGCGCTAAAAAACAAAGGAAATAGCAGCAGTGAAAAAGTGAAAAAAATTTTATATTTCATCATAGAAAAATAAAGACTGTCTCAGTGAGACAGCCTGTTACATATTTTAAGAAAGCATTCTTTGTGCTTTTTTCACCCCTTCTACCAATAGATCAATTTCCTGGAACGTATTATAAACGGCAAAACTTGCTCTTACAGTTCCCGCAATATTAAAGAAATCCATAATCGGCTGTGTACAATGATGGCCTGTTCTTACAGCAATCCCCATTTTATCGAGGATCATTCCAACATCCGAGGAAATACCCGTTCCCTCCAGATTAAAGGATACTACCCCCGTCCTGTTCGCTTTCTCGCCATAGATCTTGATGTTTTCAATTTCCAGAAGCTGTCTCTGAGTATATTCCAATAATGCATTTTCATGTTTCTGAATAGCATCCTGACCTACTTTTCCAATAAAATCTATGGCTGCTCCCAAAGCAATGTTTCCACCTACATTAGGTGTTCCGGCTTCATACTTAAAAGGTAGTCCAGCATAGGTTGTTCCATCAAATGAACAGGTAGCAATCATTTCTCCTCCCCCATGAAACGGTGGTAAAGCTTCTAAGATCTCCTGTTTTCCATATAAAATACCTGTTCCCATTGGAGCATACATTTTATGTCCGGAAAACACAAAGAAATCGCAATCCAGCTTTTGCACATCAATCGTAAAATGTGGAGCAGACTGTGCACCGTCAATGACGATATAGGCATCAGAATTTTTTCTTGTCTTGGCAATAATTTCTTCAATAGGGTTTACAATACCTAAAGCATTGGAAACCTGATTTACAGAAACTACTTTTGTTTTTTCGCTTAAAAACTGATCCAGGAAATCCAGCTGAAGAATTCCGTTCTCATCGATTGGAATTACCCTAAGCTTGGCTCCAGTTCTGTCACAAAGCATTTGCCATGGAACAATATTGGAATGGTGCTCCAGGTAAGAGATGATAATTTCATCATCTTTTTTAAGCTTCTGAGTCAAGATATAAGCGATAAGGTTTAATCCTTCTGTGGTTCCTTTTGTAAAAATAACTTCAAAGTCATGCTTTGCATTGATGAACTTTTGAACCTTCCTTCTTGAAAGCTCCATTTCTTCGGTTGCCAACTGGCTAAGCGTATGAATGCCACGGTGCACGTTGGCATTGATCTCTGTATAATATTGATTCCAAACTTGTAAAACCGAATTCGGTTTTTGAGAGGTTGCTGCATTATCCAGGTAAACCAATGGTTTCCCGTTCACTTGCTGGTCTAATATAGAAAACTGACTTCTTATTTGTTGGATGTCAAACATTTATTAAATTTTTAAATTAAAAAGCTCTTATTTAGAACACTTCAAATTTACGTCTTTTTTTTCGAAAGGATGAATTTGCTTGAATACGGATGCTGATGAGTTGATAGAAATATTCAATAAAAGAGATTGAAGGTTTTAGATTTGAAAATTTATTTTTTCACCCATAAAAAAACCTGCCAAAAATTGACAGGTTTAATAGTATTGTTGAGTAAGCAATTCTTATTCAGCTGCAGTTTCTTCTGCAGGAGCAGCTCCTTCAGCTTCAACTGTTTCTTCATCATCATCATCATCTGCTACTGCACCTCCTTTCATTGCATTTCTAGACATCTTAACAGCTACAACAACTGCATTGTCCGGGTGTACGAATGAAAAGCCTTCAGCTTTGATTCCTCCAACATAAAGTTTGTTACCGATTTTAAGCGGAGTAACATCTACAACGATCTCATCAGGTAAATTAGCAGGGATTGCTCTTACTTTTAACTTTCTGAAAGACTGACGTAAAACACCACCAGCTACAACACCTTTAGAACGACCTGTAAGTCTTACAGGAACCTCCATAACAACTGGCTTATCAGCAGATAACTGATAGAAGTCAGCATGAAGAATTTTGTCCGTAATTGGGTGAAACTGAATATCTTGAAGAACAGCCGCGATTGTCTGACCGTCAATTTCAATAGATACCGTGTGTGCTTCAGGAGTATATACTAAACCTTTAAAAGCTTTCTCTGCAGCAGAGAAGTTTAATGGTTCTGTACCTCCATAAACAACACAAGGGACTAATTCAGCATCACGTAAAGCTTTTGTCGACTTTTTGCCCACGCTTTCTCTTTTTGCACCTTGAATTGTAATAGATTTCATTTATAAAAATTTAAAAAATTGTTTTAATAAGTAATCGCTAGACTTTGATAATCAATTAAATAACAAACTTACTGCTAATTGATTGATGCTCATGAACCATCTTCATAACGTCCGCAAATAATGGGGCGCAAGATAGCACTTTTATTTTAGTTGACAAATTATTTTTAACAGGAATTGAGTCAGTTACAATTACTTCCAGCAATTTCGAGTTTTCAATATTATCATAAGCTTTACCGGAAAGTACACCATGAGTAGCCATCGCTCTTACTGATTTTGCTCCCTTATCCATCAGGATGTCGGCAGCTTTACAAAGTGTTCCTGCAGTATCGATCATGTCATCAATAAGGATTACATTTTTTCCTTCTACATCCCCGATAAGGAACATCTCTTCCACCACATTGGCTTTCTTTCTTTCTTTGTAGGCAATTACCACATCAGCACCAAGGTGACCTGCATAGTTTTTTGCTCTTTTTGCTCCTCCCATATCCGGTGAAGCAATCGTAAGACTGTCTAAGTTCAGCGCTCTAATATAGTCTACGAAAATACTGGAGGCATACAAATGATCTACCGGAATTTCAAAGAATCCTTGGATTTGGTCTGCATGCAGATCCATAGTCATAATTCTTGTTGCTCCAGCAGCAGTTAAAAGGTTTGCGACCAATTTTGCACCGATTGGCGCTCTTGGTTTGTCTTTTCTGTCTTGTCTTGCAAGTCCAAAATACGGAAGTACAACAGTAATGCTTTTCGCAGAAGCTCTTTTTGCAGCATCAATCATAAGAAGAAGTTCTAAAAGATTGTCTGCTGGTGGGAACGTAGATCCAATTAGGAACACTCTGCCTCCTCTTACAGATTCGTCTAAAACAGGTTCAAATTCCCCGTCGCTAAACTCCTGAAAGTTGATTTTCCCTAGTTCCTGCCCATAATGTTGGGCAATTTTTTCTGCCAAGTCCTTACTAGTCCTTGTTGAAAATAGATAACTTAACTGATCGGCCATTTTTACTTTTTAAAGATTTGCAAATTTAAAAAAAAACCACAAGAAACGCTCTTGTGGTTTTTAACTTTTTATTTATCTGTCATATTAAGGGAACTTTACTCCCGAATAACCATTAGGATTTACCTGTGGTAGCGTAGATTTATATTTACCATTAATAGATTTAATAAATTCATTGGCAACGATAGCATATCCTCTACCGGTAAGATGTACTCCATCCAGAGAGAACGCGCCTCCTGTAACAAACTTAGCCGTGTATTTTACCCCGTCAAATGAAATACCTGACTGACCATTTAAGTCAACCATTTTAGCATTCGCATCTACAAAGGCCAGCCCATAAGTATCAGCAAGTGATCTTATAGAACCATTATAGGCGTCTATTGCTGTTTTTACATAAGCCGCTTCTGTTTTTGTTAAAACATGTTGGTTTTGTAATGGATAAGAAACTCCGTACACATTTACCGGCGCTGGTGCACCAGGCGCAGTAGTTCCAATCACAGAACTTGAAGTAAGAAGAATATAGTCTTCCTTCGTTGACTGTCTTGCCTGTCCAAAGATCTGCCCAAAAGCTGTAGCTGTAGGTAATCCCAGAGATGGAGTTAACGCTGCAGTAAGCTGAGCTGATAAATCTGTAAGAGATACATCTTTAATTAAAACAGGGTTTGAAGTAGTCGCAGAAAGCAGATTAATTCTATCTCCTGCACCAAAAGCGGTAAGCGCTTGTTTTAAAGGACCATATAAACTTGCGTTAAGGGTTGCTAAATTAGCTCCCAAAGTCGTAGGCGTCAAAGGATTGTAGGGAACTGTCGTAAAATAAGGAACCGAAGTAACATAAGGGATATTTGCAATAACTCCTTTTGTTGTTCCTACACTTTTAAGACCATCCAGAACTCCTTTAATAGAACCTGCCACTACACTAGGATCTGAAATATCATTTGATTTATATGTTGCAGGATTTGTGTTTCCTGTCTGAACCGTAGCCGTAGTATAGGTGGTAACTCCTCCTACCGTCTGAGAGTTGGTTCCTCCATTGGTAGCATATAATAAAACATCATTATTTCCAATCCAAAGAGAGAAGAATGTTGGCTTCTGAGCCATAGCATCCGCTAAAACACTGGTGGTAGCAGAAGAAGCAAATCTTACAAAGTAAGGATTAGCAGTTCCTGTTAAAAGACCAGCCTGACTCCCATATCCTGGTGCTACCAAATGATATGATTTTGCACCCGGTACTCCCATATTCTGGTAAGGGGCACCAGCAGATACATTATCTAATGCAGCCGCAGGAGCACTTGGAACCGGAGATACGGATCCGTTAACCAACTGAAGTGTAAGTTTCCCAGAAAACCCAGGAAGATTGTTAAATCCTCCCACATCATTAGGCATTAAAGGCTGCTTAAAAGCTCCGCCTCCTGCCAGGCTCATTTGCATAGCAATCATGCTTGGGTAAGATTCATTTTGTCCGCTGCTGTAAAGCGCTCCATCTCTGTACCCTGAAGTCAGTGAGTTTCCTAAAGCAATATATTTAGAGAAATCTGCGTCTCCTTTCGTTACTGCGATATCTTTCACGTCAGTATCAAAGTCGTTATTACAACCTGTTGTTAAAAGAAGTGCGGAGACGGCAAATGTTGATATTATAATTTTTTTCATAGTCTTTCAATTAAAAGGGATTATAGGATAAACCTAGACCGAAATAGAACGCAGTGGCCTTAGCCTGTCCATAAAAACCAAGGTAATCATTCTCTACATCTCTGGATTGAGGCATCGCGTAACCGCCTGCAATATCAACCCCGAATTGTTTAAACTTGAACCCTACTCCTCCTGTTACTACATATGTATTAAATGAAGGGGTTTCAGCAATAAAGTTTTTATTGGAATAAGGTGCTTCATCGTAGTAAGCTCCCAAACGTCCAAAAATCATATCACTGAACGCATATTGTGTTCCTAATCTGAATGTTTTTGAGTTTCTGAAGTTTTTAGGAGCAACGAGAATAGTAGGATCTGCCTGGTTTCCAACAGGAGCTGTTGCAAAATCCAACGTCAGCTTGCTGTATCTTTCCCAGCCATGATAATTGAAATCCGCAGAAACTAACCATTTCGGAGTTACTTTATACGTTAATCCAACTGTATATTCTTCAACTAAAGGAAGTGTTGCTGTAAATTTGTCCTGACCCGTTGATGCATTTAATCCTAATAATGTGTAAATAGACTGTGATGGGAAATTGAATGTTGCAACCCCGTTTTTAGCCTTCATATCTACAGGAGAACGGTAAGCTATACTTACATCAAGCTTGGGATCCGGTCTGAAATAGAAACCAAAACCATAACCGCTACCAGTGGCTTTATTGTCTTTAAGGTTAAGCTCTCCTCCAAACTGAGTAACTGCTTTATCCCAGTTTACCTGTCCTCTGGCGTAGATATAACTTGCACCAAATGATATCCATGGTGCCAGCTTTACCGAAATCATCGGCTGAAAATAGAAACTTTTTAATTCCAGTTTTTGAACCATTTCTTTTCCCTCCCAATTGCTTGGATATTCAATGGTACTTCCGAAAGGTGTTGAAAAACTAAAACCAACTGACAAGTTCTCTATCGGCTTATATGCAATTGCAGCATAAAGAGGCGTTCCAATAGGGTTATCCGTTGATGTACTCTGTAAAGTATTCAAGTTCTGAAAAGTAACTTTGTTACTTGCGCCGAATCCTCCTGCTACGACACTCAGTTTGGAAGGAATGAATGACATACCCGCTGGGTTAAAGAACGCCACACTTGCATCTTCGGCATGAGCACTAGTATGCGCCATTGCCAATTGTTTTACCCCCTGCAGAGAAACCCTGAAGCCACCTGCGTAAGATAGAACACCCGCCAATAAAGCAGTTGATACTAATATTTTTTTCATAGACTGTTATTATATAATCCAAATATAAAATTATTTTGAATACACCTGTTAATAAATCTTAATATTTTAAACAATATGCTAAAAGAAAATTATGTTTAAAATAGTACTTTAAGAATATTTCACTATAAACAGTTAGTTTTTAGACGTTTAATAACCAATAAGATGCTTAACAGATTTATTGTTTAATGTTAAACATTGATGTTATTGAATATTTGAGTATTTTAGAATTGCATAAAGATAAAATTACATAAATTTGCAAGATTATAAATAATAAATTATGAGTTGTGGATGCAAAACATCCGGCGATTCTGCACATTCTTGCGGACCCAAGAAAACCGCGAATGGCTGTGAAAGTGTAAATACCTGTGGTAATAGTTATAAATTAAGTGTTTTTGACTGGCTTTCTGACGTTAATAATCCCGCCCAGAATAGGTGTGATTTAGTAGAAGTTAGATTCAAAAATGATAGAAAGTCATTTTATAAAAATGTAAATAATATCCCTTTACATATAGGTAGTATAGTAACAGTAGAATCTAGCCCGGGACACGATGTAGGCGTAGTAAGCCTCACCGGAGAATTAGTAAAGATTCAGATGAAAAAGAAAAAATTTCCTGAAGAATCTATTCTAAAAATATACAGACAGGCCAATCAAAAAGATCTTGAAGTTTGGCAGGAAGCAAGAAAAAAAGAAGACAGCGTAAAGATAGAGGCAAGAAAAATTGCCCAGAGAATCGGCCTTGAAATGAAGGTTACTGATGTTGAATATCAGGGTGATGCCTCAAAAGTCACTTTTTATTACACAGCAGACAACCGTATCGACTTCAGACAGCTGATCAAAGATTATGCAGGTGCTTTCAGAACTAAAATCGACATGAAACAGATCGGTTTCAGACAGGAAGCTGCCAAAGTAGGCGGAATAGGATCTTGCGGAAGAGAACTGTGCTGTTCTACCTGGCTTACCGATTTCAGATCGGTAAACACCAATGTAGCCCGATACCAGCAGTTGAGTATCAATCCTCAAAAGCTGGCCGGACAATGTGGAAAGCTTAAATGCTGTCTTAATTATGAATTAGACAGTTATCTTGATACATTAAGCAATTTCCCTTCTTCTTCTACAACGCTAGATACCGAAAAAGGAAGAGCATTCTGTATCAAAATAGATGTTTTCAAAAGAAAAATGTGGTTTGCATACATCGACAATTCTGTTGCATGGTATGATTTTGACATTGAACTGGTTAAAAAGCTAATCGCAAAAAACAAAAGAGGTGAAAAATCTCTTCCGCTGGAAGACTTGAAGCAGCCTGATACCCCGTTCCAAAGCATTGACCTTATTCAGGAGAATAATGTAGACCGTTTTGAAAAGAAAAACAGAGGAAACAGAAATCAAAACAGACCGAATAATGGGCAGGGCCAAGGCCAGGGACAAAAGAGAAACAGAGTCGAAAGACCTGAAAAATCGGAGCGTCCTGAAAGACCTGAAAAGGCAAATGGTAATGGAAATGCTAATTCCAACAACCAGCCAAAGCAACCAAGACCACAGCAGCAGCCGAAACCTCAGTTGGAAAAGGCAGAAACAGGTTCTGATGCTGAAAAAAAGCCTCAAAATCCAGCCAAGAAAAAATTCAAAAAGAAATACCCTCCAAAAAAAGAT
>Ga0153980_1000411_pt1 | contig 19652 bp, 17 predicted proteins | sample TSGA064MetaG_FD_104722 | JGI IMG/M metagenome (GOLD analysis project Ga0153980, IMG submission 104722) | Attine ant fungus gardens microbial communities from Georgia, USA - TSGA064 MetaG | ecosystem: Host-associated > Fungi > Mycelium > Unclassified | place: USA: Georgia, Magnolia Springs State... | reverse complement strand
GACCAGCACTTTACAATCGTTACTCACGACGGCAATACTTATAAGGCTTCAAAAACAATTGTATGTACCGGGCACCACTGGCCTAAAATCTATGAGGAACGTGCCAAAGGCTGGTATGATTCACCTTATCCGCCTTCAAAATTCACGGCTGCCACCAATTATCCTGTGGCGGTTCGGGGAACATCTCTTACCGCAGTGGATGCTGTAAAAACATTGGCGCGTCTGAATGGAAAATTTACAGAAAAGGACAACCAGCTGCAATTTGATCTGCATGATACAAGCCGTAATTTTTCACTTACTCTTTTTTCTAAGAGAAGTTTTTTACCCGCATTGAGGTTTCATTCAGAGGGAAGTCCATATTCTGAAGGATGGATTATGTCTTCTGATGAGATTTATGAATATAAAAACAGTCATAATGGTTTTGTGGATTTAGATTATGTATTTGATCTGAACTTCAAGCAGCCTCTGAAGAAAAAGAATGAAAAATTTTATCAGGAAATAAAGGATCTCAGCATTGAGCAGTTTGTTGAAAAAATGCTGCAAATCAGGGAAGAACTGGACAGCTTCGAACTTTTCAAAGCTGAATATTACGAAGCTGAAAAATCAATCGAAAGGCATCAGACCATCGCCTGGAAAGAAACTTTATCTGCATTTAGCTATGCCGTAAATTACCCGGCCAAGCATTTTTCGGCGGAAGATATGATGAGGTTGCGCAAAACACTGCTTCCCCTTATTTCCGTTATTATTTCGTCTCTTCCCCAGTCCTCCTACAAAGAGCTTATTGCGCTTTATAATGCCGGGCTTATCCAGCTTGTAAGTGTAGATGATGAGAGCCATATCGAACCTCATACAGAAGAAGGTGCGATCTATCATTATACCGATCCTACAGGAACTAAAAAGTCAGAACACTACAGGTTATATATTGATGCTATCGGCCAGCAGCCGGTTCAGTTTAATGATGTCCCGTTTGACAGTCTTAAAAACGACGGATATATCAGCTCAGGATATCTGAAATTCAGGGATATTGAAAAGGGACAGTCTTTATTTCAGCAAAATGATCAGCACATTCTTAAAATAGAACCGGATCATTATTATTTAAGGGTAGATGGATTGAATATCAATGATCATTTTCAAGCGGTGGATTATTACGGAAAAGCCGATGAGGACTTGTTTATTATGGCCGTTCCACTCATCGCCGGTCTTAATCCGGATTATTCCGGACTGGATTTCTGTGATACCGCAGGAAAAAGAGTGGCAGAAACCCTCAACAGAAAAATAGTATAAAATCACTTAATATAAACAGTATCAGAACGAATATCTCTTCACAGATCATTTGTTTTGTACATAAAAATTATTGTCATGAAAAATACGGTAAAAATAGCATTAGGCTTATTGGCAGGCGGATCTTTGATCTTTTTAGGATTAAAAAGAAAGAACAAGAAATTAAAAACATTTACGGCTCCTGACGGAAATACTTATCAGGAAAATCAAACCTACAGAACATTTGATAATCAACTGTATAAAAATGGGAAGAGGATTCGTTTTTCTACCCCTGAATCAGAACAGAAATCTTATTCTTCGTCTCATTATGATGAAAATAACGATCCTATTTCCAAAAAGTATCAGAATGTAAATAAAGATGTTAATTACCACCAGAAAGGAATAAGACATCATTAAACCCTATCATTCTTATGTATATTATCAAGACGCAGAATTCAGTATTTTCTTCTTAAGTTAATACTGAATTTTTGCGTTATTTATTTTGACGAGTGCCTGTTTTTCCATTTTCTTTAGGGTTCTTATCACCGTTTCTACCCGCAAACCCGTTAACGCTGCCAATTGATTCCGTGTATAGGGAACTTCAAAACTGTATGGAATATCATAATCAAAATACGACTTTAAATAATCAAGAAGCATTTTCAGTTTAACCGCCGGGTCTCTGATGGCAAGTAAGGAAGAAATGATATACCTGAAATGTAACCGGTCTGCAGTATACCGGTTGATGGTAAAATGAAATTCAGGATCTGCGGATAGCAATTTTAAAAATGCATTTTTTTCAAGTCTGATGATTTCACATTCAGTAACTGCCATGGCATTTATGGCATACGAATGATCGGTAAATAAATAACTCTCTCCTATACAATGCCCGTCAAAAGGGAATCCATAGACGAATTCTTTTCCGTTTTCAAGGAAATTATTAAGCTTTACGGTTCCGTAAATAATCTGAAAATAAAATTTAGGAGCAGTTCCCTCCTCAAAGATAAATTCATCAGGCTGGTATTTTTCTGCCTTTGCCCCATGAGAAAATAGTATATCCTCTGAAATGATCATTTTTGTGGTTATTAACAGGATAAAATTAATCAATACAGCTGGACAGCACAATACCACACGTACCACATAATAAGCGATTAAAATGCATCGTATATTGAGCCGAAAAATATAACCAAAAAGAATGAACATCTGTCAATTTTAATAAGCCCAACCAGTCTATTGTACCTTCATTTTGTTTTTAGCAATAATTTATTAAATTTACGCCCGGTACAAACTAACGTAAATTCTATTATAACAACAGATTACAAACTAAAACTAACCATGAAATACATTGTCATTTTCTCATTGTTCATGACTTCTATTCTCTCTGCTCAAACCACAAAACTTTCTGATCAGGATTTATATACTTTGGGTAAAACTTGGGGACTTATGAAATACTATCATCCTGCGGTTTCTCAGGGGAAAATTGATTGGGATGCTGCTTTACTGAAAACTTTTCAGAACCAGTCCAAAGCAGATCCTAACGATATTATCATGCAGTGGTTCAGCATTGCAGATCAAAGTACATTTGATGAAATGCCCAAAAGAGGTAATGAATGTGACAGCATTACCCTTCGTAATTTTGATCCGTCATGGATTGGAAAACTGAAGAAAATTCACCCGGAATATAAAACCCGATTACTCAATCTGGTGAACCATCCGAAAAATGTAGGTTCGTTTTATTCTAATCCTGTTGAGAAAAGTATCCGTTTCAGCAGTACGAATGAAAAGATATATCCCAATTTTTCTGTGCAGACAAAACTTTTAGAACTGTTTAGAATATGGAATGCCATTGAATATTTTTATCCTTACAAATATCTGCTCGATCATAAATGGGACGATGTATTGAAAAAATATATTCCAGTTTTCAAAAACATAAAGAATGAACAGGAATATAAAGCTGCTGTTATGCAATTGTCTGCTGAGTTTGAAGACACTCATACTGAATTTAAAAATACCTATCAATATGATGTTTTCGGAAAATTGTCAGCACCATTTATCTTTCAGATCGTAGATAAAACATTGGTGGTTACAGGAGTTAAAGATGAGGCCAAAATGAAAAAATCCGGGTTGGAGATAGGCGATCTTATTACCGAAATAAACGGGAAGCCTATTCTTAAAATAATTGCTGAACAGTCAAAGTATTTTTCAGTTTCCAACGAATCTGTCAGACGGCGTGAAGCATACAATTATCTGTTTAGCGGAAATAGTCCCGCTGTAGAAATAACAGGTACTAAAAATAATGGAAAAGCTTTTAAAACTACCATAGAAAGAATGCCGCGTACCTTCACCAACGAATGGGATAGAGATGGAATTCCCAATTATCTTTTGACATATAAAGGGAAAACGTATGAATATCTGATTTGGAATGAAAAAGAAAGCCGGCTTACTCCCTCTTTCAGGTTGGATGATAAGGTGTACTTTGAATTTTCGTCATTGAAAGCAGGTGAAATTCCCGCTCTTATGGAGGCTCATAAAAATACCAAAGGAATGGTTTTCGATCTTCGAAGTTATAATAATAATGCTTCTTTACTCAAAGTTTTTGATTATTTATTTACTAAACCAGAACATTTCGGGATCAAAACTCAGGCTGATTTCAGCCAGCCCGGGAAATTCTGCTTTGTGGATAATATCATAGATAAAGGTTATAAATATACAGGTAAGGAAAATCCTGATGCCTATAAAGGACAGGTGATTGTTCTCATCAATGAATATACCCAAAGCGCTGCAGAATTGTGGGCCATGATTTTCAAGAAAGTTCCCGGTGTTATATTTGTGGGAAGCCAGACTGCAGGAGCTGACGGAAACAAAACCTTCATTAAACTGACAGACGGAAATGAACTTGTGTTTTCCGGACTTGGTATTTATTATCCTGATGGAACAGAAACCCAGCGTATTGGAATAAAACCGGATGTCATCGTACGTCCGAACGTTGAAAGTATACGAAGTAAAAATGATCTTTTGCTATTAAAAGCTTTTGAGCTGATTGATGCAAAGAAATAAATGAAAAACAGAAGCACCACAACCATTTATTTCCCACATCGATTATCTTTGCAAAAAATTACCTTGAAAATCCTTTACATGAAGATCACTCCATTATTATTTTTAATCCTATCCTTTGGTACTTTATTATCCGCACAGGAATTATTAACAAAATCAACTTTTGACAACATAGAATATGTGGAAGATATTGAATGGTCTTCCGATGATATTTATTGTGCCGGATTCAGTTTTAAAACAGCAATCAATGATGGTAATTCTTCCGATGCTTATCTGGTAAATTATGACACAACATTAAAACCCAAATGGTCTCTTAAAATAAGCGACAAGCACTCTAATAAAATCAACTCGATCATAAGGTATAAAGATAAAATATATGCATTGGTTACTCAGGGCAAGATTTCTCCTCAGACCGAAGATGTTTTCATCAGTTTATTTACCATAAATTTAGAAGGTGTTATAGAAAACAAAATCAGTATTGGCCGTGCTTTTTCAAGTCCGTCAAATATAGTGATCAACGGATCGAATTTAATCTTCGGGTACAAAGTACCCGATGGCATTACCTATTCAGCTGATTCTAAATCTGAAATAATAAATTACAATCTTGCTACAAAAAAAATGGTAAGATATAAAAGCAGTCAGTATCAGGCCACACCCAAAAAGATACTCGCTGAAAAATCTGATATTTTTCTGTTTGGAAACTATATACATCCCAATCAGCCCAATATCATGGCTTACAGAAATGGTAAATATTCCGAGATTTCTTTAAAATCGAGTAAAACAGAGTATTTTCTTGACAGTTATATCAATAAAAATATAGTAACTGTTGTATGTGCCTTTCCAGGTGTTTATGGAGATATGAAGAAATATTTAAAATTTTATTATATCAATCTGAATAACAATGCTATTAACTCCAAATCTATCCCTTATGAAAAACTGGGTTGGAGTGATCAGAATTTTGACACGTATTCAACAGGATCTTCATCATGGCTCATTATTGAAAACCATCAAACAAAAGCATTACAATACGTATTGATTGATAACACCGGAAAAATAAGCAAGACTTTAAATTTTGACAGAGATAATGGCAACGGATCCTGGGAAAGATATATGATCAAAGAAGGAATGCTATTAAACGCTAATTCCAGTGGTATTAAAATATATAAAACCGACTAAGAACAGGATTAAACTTTATCTTCTGTTGAAAAACGAAAAAAATATAACAGCTAAACCACTGCATTGGCAGTGGTTTAGCTTTGTCAGTTTAAAATCAAATTTAATCTTAGCGTAATCTTCTCACCTATTCCTTATTTTTGCAGAGAATTAAGGACTTAATTGTTGATTCTTAGCTATGCACAAAAAATTTTCTGACCACAGCCAAATTGAAGTCGTTTCTTCCTTTTCTGAACTTGCAGACACTCCTTTTCAGGGGGCTGTAAACGCCATGTGCTGGCACAGAAATTTAGTGGGAGATTTTCACGAAATTGTCTCTAAGCTTCAATTAAAAGAAAACGTTACAGAAGTTTCTCCTGAGGATCTTTTAGCGCTGCAACTATCAGAAAAAGGGCACCTGGCAAGAGAAATTATCTTAAATGATTTCCTGTTATTAACTGATTTCGGAGCATTGCCTTCTCTTAATTTACTTAAGAACTATGAGCGGGACGATGAGTTCGATTTTATTTCCACAGATGTGTATTCTTATCATGTGGACCGTTCGCCTATTGGTACTGATACTTTTTTATGCACCTATTATGGTGCTGCCAGTGACATTTTACCCAATCACCAGGCTATACAGAAAATCCTGATTCCGGAAATCCGGGAAAAACTTAAGGAATTACATAACGGTCCGGAAACGGAATTTGAAACCTTCCTCCAAGATAATTTCTTCGATCTACATTATCAGCCTACCCCTGATGCAGAACCTATCAATTTAGAACCGGGACATCTTTGGCGTCTGGCAGTAGATCATCCTTCACAACAAGTTTTACCTTGTGTTCACCGGGCTCCTGTTGAGAATGATGGCGAATATCGGCTGCTTCTGATCTGTTAAATAATGATTTAAGATATATTGGTCTTTGTCTTCCCGATACAGAAATTTAAACGCTTTTATCCGGAATATCAATTTGTGCATTTTTGAAAATACCGAACAAAGCCTAATTTTTAGTACTTAAGAATTGGTTTCACTAATTGGACAGATCATTTCAACGTTAGTTTTTAAAAATATTCTCGCCAGTAAATTATTCTAAAATAGCTTTAGGCTCCAGGTATTCTTCCAGCCCAAATATTCCATATTCCCGTCCGATTCCTGATTGTTTAAAACCTCCAAAAGGAGTTTTTGAATCATGGGATATTCCATTAATACAGATCCTTCCTGCATCAATTTGAGATGCCACACGATACGCTCTCTCTTTATTGCCAGAAGAAACGTAGGCGGCCAATCCATAATCAGTATCATTAGCTATTGCGACAGCATCATTTTCATCGTTATAAGGAATAATACACAAGACGGGACCAAAAATTTCTTCCCTGGCAATACGCATATTATTGTTCACATTCGTAAAAATAGTTGCTTTTACAAAGTTACCCTCTTCCAGCCCTGCAGGTTTATCCGTACCACCCGTTAATAATACGGCACCTTCGTTTTGCCCGATTCTAATATAATCCAGAACCCGTTCATACTGTTTTTTACTGACCATAGGCCCTACAACAGTATCAGCGTCTTTTGGGTTACCAACCTTCATATTTTGCACAGTCGCTTTTGCTATTGCATTGACTTCATCCAATTTATCTGCTGGAACAAGCAAACGAGTGGCAGCAGCACAGGCTTGTCCGCTGTTTAAGTAAGCAGCGAAAATTGCGGTTGGAACTGCTTCTTCCAAATTTGCATCATCCAAAATAATATTAGGAGATTTTCCTCCCAGTTCCAGTGTTACTCTTTTCATGGTATCAACAGCTCCTTTTGCAATCATTTTGCCCACGACGGTAGAGCCTGTAAAAGCTATTTTTGAAATGTCCGGATTACGGGTAATTTCTGCACCCACTACATCCCCTAAACCATTTACGAAATTTACAACTCCTTTTGGCAGACCCGCATCGTGGAAACATTCAGCCATTATCTGCGTCTGCTGTGTGCTCATTTCGCTAGGTTTCACTACTGCTGTACAACCCGCTGCAATAGCGGTAGAAAGCTTTGTAACAATAAATCCGTTACTCATATTCCACGGGATAATGATCCCTACAACGCCTACCGGCTGTAAATAAACTTTTGAATTTCCGGTAGTCTGTACAAAATCAAAATTTTTCAGGGTATCAATCATCGCATTGATATCATTAATCATATTCTGCGTGACCATTGAACAGAACTGGAATGTTCCGCCGTACTCCTCCACCATGATGTCAGTTAAATCCTTTTCACGTCTGCTGATAACGACGAGCAGTTTTTCCAGGTAAGTAATCCGCTCTTGCTTAGTGGTTTGTGAAAATGTTTTAAAAGCTTCTTTTGCAGCAGTAATGGCATTCTGTGTATCTATTTCGTCGCCCAGAACAGCTTCCCCTGTTTTCTGATTGTTCACAGGATTTATAAGGTCAAAAGTTCTGGTTCCATGCGGTGTTACAAATTCACCATTGATGTACATTGTATTAATCGATTTCATTATGAATATTTTTATTAGGTAAAAGTCCTAAATCATATTCTTATATCGTTTTCTGTACAGCTCAAATATAATTTGCTGTAAAGCTCATAAAAAAATTATCGGTTCTCGATCCAGTCTACCAGCAATTTGCGTTCTGCGAAAAGCCATTGGTCATTTTGTTTTACAAAAATATCATGGTAACGGATGGCTGCTACCATCAGCTTTTGCTGATCATCTTCTATTGTTAAATGGTGTGCCATACAATAAGTGACACCTGTAGCTTTATCCCCGGTGAGTTGTACGGTACTTTGTCCGTTGAAATGCATGGTAGATTTGTAAGTATTCAGATTATCGAATATGGGTAACAAATCTTTATTGCCGGTAATCACCTGACTTGGTGTTTCTGATTTCGGATCATAATATACTTCAAAATGAGTATCTTCTGTAAACAGTGCCATTTGTCCTTTTGCATCACGGGAGTCGGCACAATAGGCATAGCGGTCTATTAATTCACGAATCGCCAAGCGGTCTTCCGCTTCCTGAATTTTTTGTTCGTAGTTCATTTTTTTATTTATTGATTGTTAAACTTTCAGTTGGGGTAACGCCATACTTCTGTTTGAATGAAGTATAAAAATGCGGCAGGTTCTCAAATCCTAAATCCAGATAGATATCTGAAGGTTTTTTATTTTTTTGATGGATAAGATAATAAGCTTCTTCAAGGCGTTTTTCTTTGAGCCATTTTGCAGGAGGAACCTGAAATGACTTTGAAAAATCTCTTTTAAATCCGGCCAGGCTTCTGCCTGTGAGTTTGGCGAAATTTTCAATCGGTGCATTATATTGAAAATTTTTCAGCATAAACTCTTCAAGATTTATTTTATGCGGTTCATTAAAATCAAACAAAAAATTCTGAAGTTCCGGACGTATGTGCAGTAATAATTCTACAGCTTCTGTCACTTTGGAAAAAACCATTTTTGTATTACTTCCATCAGGCTGTTCCAGATAAGGAATTAATGATTGAAAATAGCTTTTCAGATAAGGATCAGGTTTTAAAACGAGATTGTATTTTCCTGAATACGGCTTATCGCAGATGATATTATTGACGGCTGCAAATTTTTTCAGATCTTCTGATTTTAAAATAACGGAAACCGCTTTATACTCCTGATCTGATGCAGGCATTTTTAAACTTTTTGCAAACTGATTTCTGTGGGCCAGAAGCAGCTGGTTTTTCTTTAAAACAAAAGTTCCCTGCTGATGAAAAATATGTGTTTCTCCCGATACCTGATAAGCTAAAATATGCTCCTGAATAAACTGTTCATAGCCCCATTGGTCTTCTGAACTACAGGAATACACAAAAAAATCGTCGATCTCGGGTGTGATTATTTTCATAGAGTCGCAGTTTTTAAAAGTTGTCTGTGGTAAGCAGCGTTTCGCGCTGAGGTATTGCTGTCTATCAGCATCAGTACAGTCATTAATGCAATGGCAGTACTGCCAATGGCTCTCCAAATGGGAATATCTACAAACATAATCAGCACTGCTGCTGCAATGATAATAAGTGGAAGAACTTTAAAGACTATGGTAAAATCATTTTGGGATTTTGCGGTACGATCTGTTTCCGTTTGAATAAATGCCTTTGCGTTGGCTGTATAATCTTCTTTAAACTGTGTAATTCTTGGTTTGTTGGTGAAATATAAACCTGCTGAAACAACAGTAATTAATATTCCCGCCACCAATACCGGCCATATAAAAGCTTTAGCCACAGCCGTTTTGCCTAATTGCCAAAAACCTATCGCTGCTACCAAAAACAGCATGCCTATCAGTAAAGTTATTTTGGCAGAAAATACTTCTGCTTTTGCCCAATCAATACTTAATTTTAAAATATCCATGTTAATAATTTGTATTACAAAGATGGCTCATTTCTAAGAAAATTTATTTCCTGTAAAGCTCAAAATTAACTTGCTGTACGGCTCGTTGCAACACCATAAATAAGATTTTCATACTATCAATGATTAAGAAGTTTACAAAATCTACATCTGAACTATTAGCTCATTGATCGCTTATTAACGATAATATTCTGAAATTTTACGGGTATTAAAAAAACACAGACAGATATCAGTCATTCTTTGACACTTGTTAATTTCCTTTTTGACAAACCGATAATAAGTTACAATTTTAAGTAGTTAAAAACATATCCTACAATTATTAATGATACAATTCAATTGCTTATTACTTAATTCTTGTAAATAAAATCGAATTGTCCATCATATTTATCAACAGAATCAACAATTTAAAATAATATTACAATGAAAAAAATTTTCTTACTACTGTATTTAATGCTTATTTGTCCTAATCAACTAAGCGCACAGTTTGGAGGGGGAAACCCATTAACTTACGACATTACCTTTATCAGGGATGATGATTATAATTCTGCTGATCAACCCTATGTCAGTGCGAATCTTACATTAAGTGTAAAGATCGGGACTACTGAAATATCGAAGACTTATCTTCCTATTCATACACCTAGCAATCCCGGATCAATCTCGCAGAATTACACATTCCCGGTTACTGTTGGAAACCAGCCCATTAGGTATGCTAAAGTAACTTTCACACAGCCCTCCAACTTATATAGTGGGTATTATCCTCTTCCCACCACCATTGGAGATCATGTAATGCTCTCAGATCCGTGTCTGATAGATTATGACTGGCAGTATGGATATGGAGTGGGTATTACCTGCACTGGTGTGAACAAATACAGAATCACTCCTACTAAGTTTACTTGTAATCTCTGTATTCGTCCTGTTCAAGGTTGCGGGTCAATTGCAAAAAATACCACCCTGCAGCAACAAGTATCTTTAGCTCCAAATCCAACCATGGGCTTCAGTGAACTTCACTATACAGCCACTGAAAAAGAAACAGTTTCAATCAGTGTGAGTGATTTTAATGGTAAAATAATTACTGCTTATACAATAGATCTTAGAGAAGGGCTAAACAAACTGCCAATCGATCTCCAAAGCTTTTTAGGAGGAACCTATATTGTTCATTGGAAATCCAGCAACGGAAGCAACGGAAGTTTAAAAATGATCAAAAATTAATTGAATTTACAACCCTATAAAGCTCCTGCCAAAAACAGGAGCTTTATATATTTTATTAATTATCAGATAATTGATTCTTAAATTCGAACTAATTACAGAAATATTATAATTAAAAAAAACGACTTCAATAATAGAAGTCGCTTTTTTTAATTTTTCAGAAAAATTATTTTTTTATATCTGCTTTTACATCTTTATAACCATCTGAAACTGCGTCTGCACCTTTTACAGCGGTATTTTTAACATCTTTTGCACCTTTGGTTGCAGTTTTGCCAACCCATTTTGTTCCTTTTTTAACACCTTTTTTGGTTGCTTTTGCTCCTTTCTGAGTTTTATCTCCAACCCATTCTGCACCATTTTTTACTCCTTTTCCAGTAGCCTTAGCCCCTTTTTCAATGGCATTGCCTACATTTTTTGCTTCCTGTTTCACGGTTTCCTGGGCACTAACAGCTGTTGCAAATAAACCAAAAGCTAATAAGGTGAATAATTTCTTTTTCATATTTTCATTTTTAAAATTAACCTGATAAATATAACATAAAGCAAGCCAAATGTGTATGAATCTCAAAAGATTAATAAAAATAATTGAAACAAATTCAAAAAAAATGATAAGAATCGTTTTCTGCACCTGCTTTATTTATCTTTGTATAAAGGAACAGAATCATTTTCATCATTGCTAATTCACAGCTTTTTTACGCATCCTAAGTGAGGGAAATTTAAGCTACAAAAATATTTTTTTCCATTTTGCGATTGTATTACGGCTCATCTTAAATTCCAGTGCTACCTGATAATTATTCAGTTTATTTTTTTTCTGGTAATCAAGAATTTGTAAAATAGCCGTTTTATCATATGAACGATGCCTTTGATTTAAAATAGCATGGTTTGTTCTTCCAAAAATTCTCTGATTTAATTGTATAACATCTAATACAGACAAGGCTTCCTTTTCCAGCATAGATTTAAATTCCCGTCTTTTTTCCGGATATTTTTTATTAATCAAATCGTTATAAATACGCCTGTAATCAGGTTTTAATTCTTTTTTCTGTATTTGCTTATCCATTTATGTAAAGTGGTTTTAGGAATTTTATAATCTTCTATCACCTGTTTTATACTTTTATCTCCCGATTCTACCAGTTCCACGAGAAAATCTATAATCTCTTTTGTATAAATATTTTTTTTAAATACAGGTAATGAATATTTTTCACCAGATATTTCAGTTTTATTAAGAGAGGCTGGCGGGGAATATAAGATAAGATGTTGAGAATACAGTCTGAAAAAATCATATTCGAGAAGCTTCGACCATTTAAGAAGAATTTCTGAATCTAATGATTGCCGGGTGTACATATTTTCAATTTCTTCAGCACTTAAGTTGAAAAAATTACATATTCTCGTCATTTCTATCTGATTTTCAGTAACTCTTAGGTGAATAAGATTTCCTATATGTATGTTTTTATATAAATTCATTATTCTGATCTATAATTTTTGTTAACTCATTTTCCAGCCATCCTTGCTGAACTTTATTTAATCTGTAGAAACTGAATGACTGGTTATGAACTGAATCGTTGATCGCTCCTCTTCTTTTAAATGATATTTTAAGATTTGTGGTAAGGAAATTTCTTTTCATATTGTATCTGACGAGTCTTGATTTTGGGAATTCAGTATATATTTTTGAATGATGGATGTGTTTTTTAATGAGAGGATGCGAAATAACAATACTGAGCACTTCACTTGTGCTGTCAATCTCAATTTTATGAGTGCCTACCATATTTTTGAACAGCCATCCCATTATTAAAACAAGAAAAATCAACAGTAATATTATTTCTGATACGTTGAAGAAAACAACAAAAAAAGTGAGGCACAGAAAGTTAAGTATTGATAGAAAGCCATTTATCAATAAAAATGTTCTTGCGTTTTTAGAATTATTAAACTTCATGAGGATACTATAAACTCTTGATACCATGTTAAAAATGTTGCCTTCTTTATCTGATTTATATTTGAAGTTGTGTTTTTAGATGTTAATGAAAAAAGAAGGCAATGAATTTTTTATATATCTCTCCCACTTAATAAGCGGCAGAGATATTATCATATGATTTTGCTAATTGAAGTCTTACAATAGATCGTCAATCTTTAATTTGAGGCCCAGAAGGACCAAATAGAACCATTAAAAAAAGCTAATCTTTTAGCACCTGTTTTATTGACGTATACCATCATTCCAGGAGAAGGGCTGGAAATATTATTCACATCATTTACAACAGGAATAACCATAGCCTGTGTTGTTGACTCCAGCACCAATACGCCATCTGCCGAGCTTGTGTTAGAACCGATAATAACTTTCGCATTGGTATTTTCGCTATTATTTGTTTGCTGTGCAAGAGCCGCATTGATATTACCGTCTCTCCCGCTTAAATCCTGCCAGGTTCCATTGTAATATTTAATTCTGGCCTGTGAAGGATTGGAGGCATCCAGCAATATCGTTCCGGGAGTCGCACCGGCAGGCAGAATTTTTACATAAGGTAAAATAATACCTTTATTGTTTGTATTTGCAAATTCTAATAATACCGAAGTTTTATCAGTTGCCGTCCCTATTGCATCACCTATAATAACTTGGGCAAAAAATATTTTGTAGAGAAATATCGAACTTACTATTATTATTTTCTTCATATGTGTAATGGTTTATTGTTAATGTAAAAGAATTATTATGGGCAAGATGGGGTTGAAAAGCATTTCCATGCGCCATCACTGTATATTTTCAGACATTTTGCCGTAGTGTCATACACCATCATTCCTTCTTGTGGAGCAATGATCGCAGATAATCCGGTAGTAGAAACTCTTGACACTACGAACCCTTTGGTATTGGATTCTAAAACAGCATGAGCCGATTTTCTAATCATGGGCCAATTTCCGGTGTCTGCTCCTGCTCTTTGCTGTAAGGTGATACCATATTTTGTATCTATCCCCGTAGTCATATTGGTTGCAGGATTATAACAAGAACAGTTTCCTACAGTTACATCCAATTTTGCTTCGCTGACACAGCCGCTTACATCTGTATAATTATAAATAATTTCTGCGGTACCCACTGCTCCATAAACAGCAGTAGCAAGTCCTGTATGAGGATTAATCGTAATTAAGCTGGGATTATCAGAACTCCAGACTCCTCCGGCCAGAGAATTAGTAAACTGATATTGTGTAGGATTGCTGCTCATATTACTGCATATGGTTGTTACACCGCCTACCATTCCAATGCCCGGTATTGTTGGAGGAGCCGGTGCAAATGTGATATCATCAATTGCAATATCATTTCCATCGCCTCCAATTGAATTATTCTTTAAAAAGATTTCGCCTACTGTTGAAGTTGCAGTAAATGTGAAGCTATATCTCTTCCAGATAGTTGAGGAAATATCCCCTGTATTAATGGAAGCCAATAATGTTCCGGTACCAGGATCTACTATTCCCATCGTAACATTAGGACGTATATTGAACGATGGGGCCAAATCTGCCACCCAAAATGCAAATTCATACTTTGTTCCTACAGACAGTCCTGTAACCGTTTGCCTAAAGAAATCGTCTGTGGCATAGGATGCATTAAAAAGTGCAAAATAGCCATTAGGGTCATTAGGAGTGTGGTTTAATAAAGGAGGTACCGGTCCGCCCGCAAACCAACCGGCGCTGGTTTTAGCCAGGGTATAATACCCATCAGCCACCTGCCCGTTATTAAAATAATGGTATGCTGTAAAACCATTTATTGGACTGCCATAAGCACCGGAGCCCTGTCCAAAGGACAATATGTAATTTGTAGCACATACAGCAGGGGTTGCTATTGAATTTTCTAAAACATTACTATATACTACATTGACCACTTCATTAGCAGAAACATTGACTGTAGATGTAGAATTAGCCAGATTGGCAGAACTGTTATTCGTGGGATCATATAATTTGATGTCACTATTATTCCATCCTGAAGGGATTATTTCAGACAATTTGTAAATTCCCGCCGGCACAGGAATCATAATAGAATTGCCATTTTCACTGATTCTTACTCTCTCGTCATCCAGCCAGTCACCTGTGGATGTTCTTGCATAAATCGTATGCTGAATAATTTGTGGGTTATTTTTATTAATAGACCAGACCTGATCACCTGCTCCCGCAGTAAGACCGAATAAAAATCTTGACTGAGGACTGGTAGTCCATGTACTACCGCTGTACTGATAAATGGTTGCCCCATAATTTGAATATATACTCCCATTATTGCTAATAGCAACATCACGGGCAGTATCCTGAGGATTTCCTGCAGATCCGTTGGCTACTATAACCGGAACTGCCGAAGCCGGGTTGGAGGAAGCAACTTTATACACATTTCCGTCTCCATTACTTTTGATGAAAACAACATCTCCGTTGCTCGGATATACATCTAACCGAAACGGAAGATTCGTTCCATTGTTGGTTACATTAGAAAAAACCGCCCAGGAATCATTAATTCCATTCCCGGTATATTTATAAATCATTCCATCATTCCCTACGGCAACTATAATTCCCCCAGGTCCTCCAGAAGCAACATCCAGAATTGCCACGTTAGAATGGGAAGCAGGTGACCAGATCACTGCAGAACTCCCATTATTATATAAGCCCACGGCACCTGCTGCGTCAGAATATACTGCGGTATTTTGTCCTATCCCATCTACAGATTTTACATTGGTAACTGTGGTAGCAATCCAGGCAGAGCTGCCCACCGGCCTCGTATAAAGCGTTCCTGCAACAGTATGTACTTCTGGTACGCTACTGCTGTTATTAACCACAGTCCATAACTGTCCTTCTCCTGTCCCATGGCTGTTTCCTAAATCAAATGAATTAAACCCGTCCGGTTTATCATTTAATGTAAAATTGGAAACAGGAAGGCCTCCGGAATCAGTTAAAGTAAAATTAAAATTAAGCGAGGCTACCTCGCTTATAGCTTTTTTATGCACATAAATATATCCATTTTGTGCCCTGATATTTTTAGTAAAAAGGCAGAGAATAATTAGTCCGTAAATCTTTTTTTTCATTTTTCTTAGAGTTGTATTTTTTTATTGCGGTTGTTTGTTAATTAATCATTCATTTAATTATCAAAGAGTATTTTAATATTCGCATCATGATATTCTCAGTTAACTGATTATGGTAAGCTTTATAGGAATACTGCTTATTTCTATTTGGTCAGAATATTTTCCTAATAGCTAGTTGGGATATTCCAAGTTTCAACAAGAAATTCTACAATACAAAATAGTAGTACTATAAAAAATTTCACAGTGCAAAACTAGGTTGGATATAAGAGAATGGAAACAAAACCACTATAAAATGGCAGGAATCAAGATAGCCCAAATAAACCCTAAAATACTCATAATCAATGATGATTAATTGTAAAATAGTTTTTTAAGAGTACAAATGGAAAATGCAATTTTTGGGGTACAGTTAGAAATATAAATGCATTTACGTAGCCGATTCATTTAAAGCAGCCCTTCATAAAAATAAAAAATAGGATGGTGATAATGAGCAGATGTACATTTTGATTACCAACTAAATTTATTTTACGGATAACGAATAAAACAACAAGAAAAACCATCAACTAAACAAGCCGAGCTGAGAATGTGTATTTAGAGATTTTTATTAGAAACATTAGCCGTGACGTAAGGCTTTTTAAGACCTATTTTTATATTCGTCGGTTAAAAAACTGATATATTGGCTGGGAGAGATATTCTTAATGGATTTAAAAATACTCCCAAACTGACTATGCGAATGATATCCGCACATATCAGCTAATGCAGAGATTTTATATTGCAATAAATGAGGATGCTCATGAAGTTCTTTCACAATATAATTGATTCGCTGAGTATTAATGTAATTGTAAAAATCTGAATTCCTGTATTTTTTGATGATATAGTTAAGGTATTTTGTATTGGTTTTAAGCATTACAGACATTTGTGCAGCAGAAATTCCTTTAGTGGTATAAAGCCTTTTCTTCTCAAAAGCCTCCAGATTTTTCAGAATTTCCTTTTCCGTTTCTTCGCTTATTGAAATTTTTTCCTTTGGAGAATCGTTTGTTTGAGATTCAGGAAAAATACTAGATTTCACCACTGGAGTTTTAAGTTCCTGAATGATTTTCTGATATCGTAATTTTATTTTTTTATTCCTTATTTTATAAATAAGGAAGCTACAGATGATCAATATAATGATGATACAGATAAAAATAATAAGACTTAATTTTATATTTTCTCTTTTTTCTTTTATCGTATTCTTATTCTTAATCGTTTCTTTTATTGTTAAATCTCTTGTAACGGTAATTTGAGAATTAGTAATATCAGCAATAATTTTTGAAAATTTAAGCTGATCTGCGGGAGTATCTATATTAGCTTCTAATCTATCTTGTAAGATTTGCTTAATGACAATTTGATCTATATTTGGCTGAGTATAAGCCAAATCAAAATTTCTCCTAGCTTCAGACAAATTATTGTCTTTGATATTTAGCAGTGCTTTATCCAATAAATAAAACTCATATAAGTTTATAGGAGATTTATCTTTAATTTTTTTGAGAGCAATTTCAGTTTTTTCTAAAGTTTCTTTAGCTTCATCAATTCTACCACATCTAATTTGTTCATAACACAATTGTACCAACATTGCAAAATCGAACATATTCTTATACTCTGTGTTTGGTATTTTTCTGATATGCTGAATATATTTTTTTCTACTATCTGCTGCTTTACAAAAATTGTCATCAATATCAAAAATTTTTGTCTGAGTATATAATAAATTTGCTGTCTTAATAAATGGGCTTGATTCCCTATCAAGTTCTTTTACCAATTTCCACGTTTCTTCGGATTCTACTATTAGTCCTGCTCTTCGGTATGAATTGATAAGTGAATATAATATTGTTATTCGATTTTGAACAGAGTCGCTCTTCTTAATAAGAGAATCTGCTTTTTGCAAAATTTTTACAGATTCCAAATAATTTCCTTGTCCATACAAGCAATCACCCAAATTAGAGTAAGCAAGAGCTTTTTCATAGTCATTCTGCGCATATTTGACCATGTTTTTCGCTCTTATTAAAAGCTTATCTGGATTATATAATTTATTGTTGTATTGCTGATAGAATAATTTTCTCTTATTTACATCCATCTTAACTTGAGAAAAGCCTTGTGCAAACAAGAAAAAAAAACCAATACTGAAAAAAAAATTTATGATTTTACGCACTGTTTAAGATGTTAATTCTATTGTCTGTATCAATACAAAAGCTAGATACAGTTTTGAAACTAACATAATTGATGATTTTTTATTCCCTAACTGATCCGTCAGGATAACTATCAAATCCAGGGCCACCTATTTATTCTGTATCATCATATTTTACAAATAAACCTTAAATTAAAAATGACTTTGCCTACGTCACTTCGGAAGCACACCTCTGGTAATCCTCAGAATTTTGAGGTCTTCCATCTCTATTTCACTGTCTTTTCCTCTGGTTAAGACAATAACATTCTGAGCCAGCTGACCGGGTGCAAATTCATAAAAAAGTATCTGCGTCTTGTAACCATTTGCCAGATACGCAATCGTCACAGCGCTAGGTAATCCTTTATCAGCAAATTCAAACGAAAAAATCCCATCTGTGACCTTTAACCGCGATGCATTTTTTGTAAGCACCTCTATCCGTACATTTTTGATCAGCTTCCCTTTTGTATTCTCTACACGCCCGGAAAAATAGGCAGGCTACTGAGCACTCATCATGGAAAAACAGCAAATGAAAAAAGGCAGAAGCAATAGAAAATTCCGGTATCTGGTCATGTCATTAATTTATCGCAAAATACAGCATAACTTCTAATCCCACAATTAAAATGATTACCTCCTAAGATTCATAACGTTTTTTGTTATAATTTCTCTTGCTGAAATATTTCTGATTTTAAAAAGTAATACTCCCCTTCCTGTTTTAAAAGGATTCTCTTTCTGATAAATCCTTTATAAATGTATGATATCTGATCTCAGAGTCATGAGATTATATAATTGATTAAGAAATATATTTATTTCCCGATACAAAACTTAGAAAAAATATTCCCCAGCACCTCGTCATTAGTCACTTCACCGGATATCTCACCAAGATGTTCTAAGGCATTTCTCAGTTCATAAGCCAACAGCTCTGTAGAGATCTGGAAGGTGATGGCTTCTTTCACTTTATCAACTGCTTCCAACGATTTGCGAAGGGCTTCAAAGTGGCGCTGATTCGTCACAACAACATTATTTTCCTGGGATTTCAACTGTTCTACGTAAGAAGACAGTTCGTTTTTAAGGTCCTGGATGTTTTGATTTTCTACTGCTGAGATGGTAATGAAATCAAAATCATTGGAGATCCCTTTTCTAAAAGCCGCTTCAACAGCCTGATATTTCACAGGAGAAACCTCATCAATTTTGGTTGCACAGATAATCAGTTTCAGATCTTCCCGCTGTAATGATCGGATCATTTCGATATCTTCTGAAAAATCTTCGGTTGCAGCATCTGCCAGATAGACCAGAATATTAGCCTGATCCACTTTTTCTCTTGCTTTTTTAACTCCGATTGCTTCAATTTCATCTACCGTATCGCGAAGTCCTGCAGTGTCGATCAGACGGAATGCGT
>Ga0153980_1000409_pt1 | contig 19680 bp, 19 predicted proteins | sample TSGA064MetaG_FD_104722 | JGI IMG/M metagenome (GOLD analysis project Ga0153980, IMG submission 104722) | Attine ant fungus gardens microbial communities from Georgia, USA - TSGA064 MetaG | ecosystem: Host-associated > Fungi > Mycelium > Unclassified | place: USA: Georgia, Magnolia Springs State... | reverse complement strand
TAATTCAAAGACTTCTTTTTTTACTTGTTCGAAGTCTTTGATATATACCTCGCTGATTTCTTCCATGTCACTATCAATTTTTGAACGTATGACTGTGAAAGTGAAGGATAACTCATCACTATGCGAGCCATCTTCAAAATCTAAATAGAGATAACCTTTGATTTCGCCTTCATAGCTTAAAAGCTTATCTGGCAAAGGATAAAAGATTCTTCCTTCTGTTGGATTTTCTATAATTGGTTGGCTATCTAAGTAAGTGAATTTTCGTTCTTTGTTGTCTTGCATTGCTGTGAACAAAAGTTTTACTGTGACATTCGTTAAGTCTAACGCTTCATTTTTTTGGTTTTTTAAACGGAAATCTAAAGCAGCCGAACCTTTATCATAGCTATAGAAAACATACCTCTTTTTTGATTCATGGTTTCCATCAACAGAAGTACAAAAATTGATTTTTCCAATCTTTTTTGTCATTATAAACCTTCTTTCACAAAAGATTAATTGCATACTCTTTATTTTGTTTAAAAGTAGTAACTGTTCCTGTACCTAAACTTCCACTTTTTGGCAAAGGATCAGCAGTGCGCCAACTACCATGTACATAATGATTCCCTTTTCTATCACTACCAAATCGAATCCCTTTAGCATTCATTTCATATAGAGCTCCATAATTTCCTTGGGGGAAAGTATATTGAACTGTCGTTAATGCCACATTCCAAAAATCGCCTCTTAAAGATTGGTCGATTTTAAATCCTTCTGGAATAACAAAAATAGGGACCATAGCGGTCTTTAATTTAGTCACATCTGCCACATTTACACGTAAATAGGCATCTACCTTATCTCCTTCACGAATAAGAAGAATATTTGTTTCTTCTCCAAACGCAGTTTTATACGCTGTTTCTACTTCGTTAAGTCCTGATTTTTTATAAATAAATCTATCTTCCTTCAGTGCTATCTCTTGCCAATTTGTCCATTCTGCTGGACTTCCTTGTCGTGTTCTTAAAAACATTTTTCCACTAGCTATATACTGTTGAGTTAAAGTAGCATTATCTGCATACACAAGTAAGCGTCCATAAACTGAAGAACCTTCTGGTCTATTTTCTCCAGTTGCTTCATAAACAGTGTATACACCAGATGTCGTAATAGTATTCCAATCTTGCGTTTTTATTTCCGTATTTTTAAAAACAAGTAATCCTTTTTCTGACGTTGTCTTATTAATAAATCTGGAATCTGCTTCAGCTTGTGTATAAAAATCTGCACTACGCAATTCTTCTAAAGCTTGATCCATCGCTTCCGTAACAGTTCTTCCAATAGTAGTAATAGAATTTTCTGTGTCTTTAGCTATTTTATCAATACGTTTTTCTGCATTATTAATTGTTTCGGTAATTTGTGCTTTTATTTGCGCTATTTCAGTTGTAATTTCTTCTATTTTTGAAACTACACTTTCATAATCAACATTTATTTTCTTTAAAGCATCTTGATAGGCTTTATTTAATTTTTCTACTAGTCGATTGTATTCAGTGATAATAGTTTCAGCTTCTTCTGCATCAATATCAGCAGTACCTTGCACAATTATCTTAAACCCATTAGTTGTATCTCTTTTTTCGCCTTTTTGAAATGAAAAATATGCTCTTTCGTACGTACCTTCTACACTAAATGCTTTACTTGGAAACGTATAATCAAATGTACCTTTTTTTAAGCCTTCAGTTGTTGAGCTTATATTATCTGAATCAAATACTTTTACTTTACCGCCTGCTGGTTCACCTTCGAAAGTAATAAGTCCTCCTGATAGATTAGCTACTTCATCGTTTCGAGTAATGTTAATAGTAACAGTTTGCATATCATTATCGCCCACTCGACCGTAAATAATCGAAGGTAAAATAGGGACTTTTGAAAAATCTAAATTTAAAACTTTATTTGCCATCAAATTACTCCTCTATGATATTTTCTTTTGTTCTTGTTAGGTTTGCTTATTTTTTCTTCTAATTTAGCAATTCGTTTTTCTTGTGACTCAATTACTTCTATTAATTGTTTATTCGCTAAGCTATTTAACATGATTTGCTTATTAACATCAATGCTTAAATAGTTATCAAAATCATTTTCAATTGCTAAAAAAGGCGAATACTGAGCTATCAATCCTAATTCTCGTTTTGATGAAGGTTGTTTATTTTTATCCTTTGTTCGATAATTTTGTTTTCGATCAAATTCCACAAAATTTAATTTTTTAGTCTCTTCAATAGCATTAATTTTTGTTTCTTCAATATTTTCTTTTAGACGAATATCTGATTGATTCAAAATTGAATAGCCATTCATATTTAAATTGGAATAAAAATTAAGAGATACTCCGTTATAAACAGTAAATTTGTTTTTTACTCCAGAATTTTTTAAATAAGCATTTTCTATTTCGCCAGAACCACCTACATAAGAACCACTCATAGTAATGTTCGAAATATGAACACCTTTAGATGAAATTGCTAAAAATCGAGTATAATTTGCACCTAAACTTTTTTGTACGCTTAAACCAATAATATTTCCATACTCTGCATTTATTGCAAGTTCTTCTTTATTCGTTTTGGCATCTATCCCTCTTCCTAAATGACCTAGATATGATTTTGAATTTTGTTTAAATAAACGAATGCCCATGTCTTGCAAACTCATTGCTGCGTAGCCCTTAGTATCATGTAATGAAAATTCAATTGAATTCATTCGAGAACGAAGAACATTATTGTAATAGTTACTAATTGTTCCATCTTTTAAAATAATTTTGTTTGTTCCATTCGAACTAGTAATAACGCCACCATCAATTGTTGAGCCTGTAATAGCAACACCTATAATGTTTATTGCTCGAAGTGTTCCTGTAGTTATTCTATCAGCAACAATTGCACCATTATTAGTCATTGCTAAATTATATGAACCATTGTAACCAGTTGAACTAAAGCCTAAACCTCCAACGTTCCAACGCCAAACTTTTTTAGCAGTTTTTATATCTGTCGTATCCATAATTAAAAACTCTTGTGGATCTGCTATAGAAGGATAAATAACAACATGTCCTTTTCCTGGATTTTTAATGATGTCTGAAGCTTCTTGTTGCGCTTGTTCCAACCAATTAATTTTATTTGTAACTTGTTTTATCTCTTCTTTTGATTCTTCCATCACTTTAGCAAAATCCGTTCTGCTCTCTCCTAATTCAATTGATTCATATCGATCAAGAGAAACATTCCAAACTGTTTTTACAATTTGAGCAGTAGTATTAATTTTTAACTGATTAAAAGTAATAGTTACCCAATCACATAAATCAATTTCTTCTAAATTTTGTAATTGAGTATCCAGTACCGAACTTGCTAAATCCACATAGCTTGCTTTAATACTTACCTTTGGCACACCAACTTTATTCGATTTAATGTAATTTTTAACCATGCTCCTTAAAGCGTTGACGTCTTTAGGTTCTTTATCACTAAAATCTACCATTTGAATACGACGTTCTGTATAGTTATTTACATAGTCACTATCAATATAAATTTCAGGTAATGTTAAAATTTCTTCATCATCACCTGTTCCTTTTTTTGCCCAACCATAAACCGAAGTAAAAGTATTTTCTATAGATTCTTCTTGCGTAACATCTGTTAAATTCTTACCATAGGCAATAACAATATTGGTCTTTTTACCAGCTTCAGCTAATAGTTTGACTTGATTATTATCAAATAAATATTCTCCACCAAAATTGTCTAAAATTGAACCAGCTACACCACCAAGAGCTTCTTGTGCATTTTTAAATTTGGAAGGATCTGTAAAATCAATCGATGATTTTGTACTTACATCACTATAAAAAGAAAAATCTACTTTTGGTTGCATTCGTTCTTTCAAATAATTTAAAGCTGTTTGCGCAGGAATATTTTCATATTTCATTCCCATTGTCAAAATAGAACGCAATAATTTATAACGATAATGTTCGCAATAAACCGTAACTATCCCATTTTTGGGTTTAGTAATTTGGGCAATTTCAAATTTTTGTTTTCTAGCTACGATTGTTGGTCCAGCATTAGCTGTAACCCATCGTCCTACTTTTAATTCATTAAATAGCTTACCATCAACTGGATATTGAAAGGTCAAATCATAAATACCATTTTTTTCTCTAGTAACTAAGGGATTGATTGCCTCTGTTAAAGGTCCTAATCCTAAAGAATTCCAATCGTTATTTTTCTTTTCATATAAAATAATGTTACTCATATTGCTAATGTCCTCCATTTTGGTGTAATTTTAAAACTATCGACATAGCTATAACTAATCTTGTTTTGGCCTGGTTGTAATGTAATCGGATTATAACCATCATCGTTTAAAAAACAATATTTTGTCACATTGATTCCATTTTCTTTGTAAGCAATCCCATGCTCACAATCTAAAATAATCTTTCCTGTACCTGCTTCTTTAGCAATTCTAAATTGAAATCCATTAATATAGATATTACTATCTTGTGTACTACTTGTTTTATTAAAACTAATTATTGGCAAGCTTGGAAAAGCTTCTGGATTTGTAATGATCCCGTTATTTGAAATATCTCTTTCATGATTTCCATCTAATCGAAAAACAAACGGTTGACATTTAAAAGAAAAATCAACATCTAGCCATTCTCTTCGCTCATCTCGTGCTGTTATTTGGTTATAACCTAACGCTTGATAATAATATTCTTCTTGTTCGCTAAAAATTAACGGTGAATAGGATTTATCTAAGTATAGCCATGCAACTATATTTCTAAGTTGCATGGCTATGGTTGTATCTTTTTCTTTATAGATGCGAACAGGGAAAACTTTTTCAATATCTTTTCGTTTCCCCTTATCATAAATGACATCAGAATTAAGACCGTCAACTTCTATAAACTCTAAAGCAGTTTCAGGAATGACAAACTCTAATTCATTTCTTATTCGCATTCGAAATTCATTTGATTTTCTTCCTCTAAATTGAAAGTGAGGATAATTAGTTAAGTCTATTCCAATCGCCCCCTTGTTTGTCGCTCAGTAAGAATTGCTAATTGTTCCGATGTTTCTTCAATCGATTTATCAGATGAAAGATCTGCTTTTTCAATATTAAAATGGAATACTGGTTGATAGGATTTTGATTGATTTGTTGTATTATTAACAATCTGAGAACCAACTGATGCCATTCCAATTTTTGAAGTGCCTAACGCTATCTCAGGAGTAACATTTGGCATTAAACCAGTTATTAATTTATCCATAGCAGAATACGCATTATTCGCATCCTTTTCAATCCCAACAGCAATCCCTTGAGAAATATAACGACCTACGTTGTCTCGGAACAGGCGAGATGGTGAGTGAATTTCCGCTTTTGCTCTAGCAGCTCGGTCAGCTTGTTCTACAAGAGCATTCGCTGCCCTTGTCACTTCTCCTAACGAAGCATACATCCCTTCTGCTAAACCATAACCAATCATTAATCCAATATTTCTCATACCACTTATATTGGACATTCCAGCAGTTAGTACTGCTTGCATTAAAGAAATCATAGCACTAGAACTCATTGGTATAGCACTAAGTATTCCCTGTGCAATATTTTGTGCAGTTTGTTGACCGATTATTCTTCCTTGATTTTTCATCTTATTTCCAGAAGTAATAAGAATCTTTACAATGCTTAACATTGAGGTTTGAATTTGAGCTCTCATTGTATTAAATGATGTAACTACTATTTTTGTACTATTTGCCATGCTTTTAATTTGCACACTAGAACCAGCAACCATATTACTAATCTGATTTTTGGTAACATTTGCACTTGCTGATACTCTTGCTAATCCAGAAGAAACACCACTAAGAGCATTTCTTACAGAATCAGAAACTTTAGTTAATAAACTAAAAGAGTTACTTACATTATTCAAAGTAGCTGAAATAGTCATCACTTTAGCATTAAATGAAACAATCATCGCCTGAATCGCCATCAATGTTGTTTCTATTATCGTTGCTCTGGAAATAAATACATTAAAACTAGCACTGGCCATATTTAAGGTTGGTGGAATTGTCATTAATTGAGCTCTAAAAGTTGATATATGGATATTTGCTCCAGACAAACCAGCTAATCCCATAACGGCTCGTGAAGCGAAACTAGCAAAGCTATTAGCTACTTCATTCATTTTAATTGGTAAATTACCAATACTATTTGAAAATACTGTTAAAATATTAGGTAGCATTTGCAAAGCGACAGTGGCTGTTTGGCCAGCTGTAGCAATCATCATTAAGCCTGTTCCTGCTTGTTGTAAACCTGGTCCAGCTGTAGCAATACCAGAAGCAGTTATTGCTGCTAATCCTGTTGCGGTTGCTGCTAATGTAGCACCTAAATCTCCCAATTTTAAATCAACAAGAATTTTAATTCCTTGTGCCATTTGTTTAACGCCTTTTCCAGCGTTTAAAGCAGCATTTCCAATAGAATCAAAAATACCTGATATTCCATCTAAAATGTTTTTAACAGTATCTCCAAAACTTCTTACAACGTTTGAAGCACCATCAAAAACTTTTTTTACATTATTTCCAAAAGTATTAATTACATTTCCTGCTTCAGTTAATATATTGCTAATTTGTGTTCCTAATTCCTTGATAAGATTAGTAATAGAATCGACAATAGGTTTAATTTCTTGAATTAAAGTTTGAAAAGCGTCTACTATCTTACCAAGTATTGGCGCTATTGCTTCAACCATTTTTGTAATTTCTGGAACAATTGGTGTTATCGCTTGGATAATTTGACTAATTGCATTACCAACAATTGGTACAAGCCGTAAAAACGCATCTGCAAGAATTTGAATAATTGGAGTAATAGCAGTTACAATTTGAGAAATTGCTGAACCAAGCGCTGAAATTACTGGTGGTAATGTACTAATAACAGTTGAAATTGCCGTTCCTAATGCTGTAATTGCTGGTGCAGTTGCTCCTATAGCAACTCCTACAGCTTCTATTGCTGGCGACATTGCGCCAAGTGCAACTCCGACAGCAACTACTAAAGGTGCTAAGCCAGAAAGAGCACTTGTAATTATTGGTAGAACACTAGATACTGTTACAATTGCTTGGGCAAATGCTCCGATAATCGTTGTAGCTACCATTGAAAAGGCTGTTCCTAAAGCATTAATTATTGTTGCAACACCTTCACCTTGCGTAGCTAGTAACGTCAATGCAGAAATGATTATTCCTATGCCTGCACTAATGCTAATTGCTGCCACTCCAACAGAAGCGCCAAGTGCTAAAATATTTGCAGGTCCTGCTAATCTCATAGCTTGACCTATACCCTTAAACGTTGCCGCCAAACCAGCTCCAATGCCTTTCGCAGCAGTTGCTACTCCAGTAAGCGCTGTTTTTATTCCTGTCCCAATACCTGTTGCACTTGCTTTAATTGCATTCCCAGATGATTTTACGATGTTAGATAATCCACTAAAAATTTGTGCAATTGTACTTTTTGAACGACTAATGCTTTTTTCAGCACCATCCATTCCTGTTTCAACATTTTTTCTAAAAGCGTTAAACGGATTGAATGATTGAATAAAATCTAATCCTTTCATACCAGTTTTAACAGCTGAAAAACCAACAACAGTACCTACTAGAACATCTGTAAATACTCGAATAATTCTAGGATCTAATTTTGACATAAATTCTGCTACAACTTGAACTCCTCGAGCAATGACACTTATAACATTTCCTATCGCTGTTCCTAGCGTTGACCAAATGGAAGCATCTCCGACTGAGTCTGTTATTTTTTTAAACGAATTACTAACACTTTCAATTGCATTTTTTACATTTTGAATTGCTCCTGTTTCACCTAGTGCTGTCATAAATTTCTTTACAATATTTGCACTAGCGGTAATAACACTATTCAAAGCAATAAACGCTTTACTAATTGTAGAAACCCACGCAGTTGGTCCTCCCGAAACGTTAGAAAAAACTGACATTACTGATTGGATAGCATCTTTTACATTTTTAATTGCTTTAGAGGCGACTTCTACAACTGTGTCTATCGGTTTCGATAAGTCTTTACCTGTAAGCTCACTCAAGCCTTTTTTTAAGTGATCTACAGCTAATTTAGTAAAAGTTGAAAATAATTCAGGTAATCCTTGCAAAATTCTTTTTACCATAGGAATAAAATTCCCGAAAAGAAATGTTGAAGTAGTTGTGGCTAAATCATTTAATTCATCTTTTATATCTTCGCCAATTGCCAACTTTCCTAAAACATTTTGCATTGCTGCTTTCATTGAAGCAAACGAACCACTCATTGTAGTTGCTGCTTCTTTGGCTGTAGTACCTGTAATTCCTAAACTTTCTTGCACTGCATGAATCGCTTTGACTGTATCTGCAAAATCACCAACCGTATAATGTTCCCCAGTTAATTTTTCTGCATCTTTCATTAAACGTTCCATTTCAGACTTCGTACCGCCATAACCTAATTTTAGATTATCTAACATGGCGTAATTTCCACGAGCAAGTGATTGATATGTTTGCGTAATCATTTCCATATCAGTACCCATTTTATTAGCGTTATCTGACATATCAATCATAGCAGTATTAGCTAGTTCGGCTGCCTTTTTTGTGTCACCACCAAGGCTACCAATCAAGCTTGCTGAAAATGAGGTTACGTTTTCCATATACTTATTTGCTGAAACTCCCGCTGTTTTAAAAGCTTGATTTGCATAATTTTTAACAATATCTGCATTTTCTTTAAATAGTGTTTCAACACCACCAATTGATTGTTCCAGCTTTGCTCCTTCAGAAATTGCACTAGAAAATGAGGTTTTTATCGCATTTATAGAAGCAGTAATTGCTGCCGAAGCAACTTTCAAAAGTCCCATTGACACAACTAAATTCTTAATTGAAATACCTGCTCGACCGCCTACATCTGTCAATTGATTCAATCGATTATTTAATGAGGCTACACCTTTACCGTCAACTTCAACATCAATTTCAACTCTTCCATCACTCATCTTCTTCACCTACCTCTTCATCTGGTAATGCGTATTTTTTTTGGAGCTTTTTCATCCGACTTTTCTCTTTCGCTGATTCGCCTTTTTGAGGTTCCCAAGTACGAATTTGTATAATTTTCGATAAAATAGTATCGTCTGGCAAACTTTCCAATAATGCTTGAAACTCTTCCCACGACATCTTTCCTTGTTCATCAAATAAGTTAATCCCTATTTGGCGAAAAGAAGCATAAATATACTTTGCATCATGTGTTAAATCAATAATTTTCTTTCCTTTTTTCACTGGCAAAGGATTACCTAAACGGTCTGTTTCTCTATCTACTCCTTCATTCAGATAGATATAGTTTTTTAGAATGAAATTAAAAAGTAAGAACTGTTGTTCTAACGTTCCTTCAAATTCTTTTTCAAAATCACGAATCAACAGTTCTAAACTCATATTCATTTTTTCTTCTGGGAACAAATTTTCATCCGCTAATACATCAAAAACATCTAAAACATTATCAAAAGATAAATCAAGCGGATATTCTTTGCCTTCAAATTCAACTGAAGTGATCAACGGATCATTTAACCGCATCTAATCACCTATTTCTTTTTCTTGTTTTTCAAGGCTTTCTTTTTCAATAAATCAGCTTTCTTTTTAGAAACAGCATCTTGTCGTTTAGCAGATTCACTAGCTATTTTTTCCGCCACTTCAAATTCTAAAGTTTCGAATAAATCTAATAACTGTTCTATATCAGCATATTTTTCATAAATTTCTTTGAAAGCTCCTTCTCCCAACAAAGCATCATACTTAACCGTTGCTAATTCTTCAGACAATTCAACAATTAACAACGTATCTTCTTTTGTTGGTTGATCAATGTTTTTAATCGATTTTAATTTTTCTTCACATTCTTTTACTTTCGCTTCATATTCTTCTTGAGCATCAAAAAAACGTGTCAATTCTTCAACTGTTGTTCCAAAGAAAAATTCTAATTCGCCAATTTTAATTGGAAAGCCTCTTTTTTCTATTTGAAATTCCATTAATCTTTCTCCTCTTGTTTTTTAGATTTTTTTGAAGTAGCTTTAGCCCCATTATCAGATTGAGAAGCAAGCTTCTCAACTGACGGGGCTAACCTTTTGGGGTAATTGTTGGTAAAGTATCAAACGTAATTTTGCAACTAAATTCTTCGTATTCTGTTGCATCTCCCGCACCAGCCACAATGTCTGTTACTGTTGCTCTACCAATTACTGTGTCACCATTCGTTTGAACAATTTTGTGCCAAATTTTACGATTTTCTCCTAATTTGTATTTTTTAGAAGCAATCAATGCTTGTGCTTTATCTTCAGGATCATAAAACCCTTCTGGACTATACGAACCAGCCACAGAGGTTACCGTTGTTTCTGGTGTACCATCTCCATCATAGAAGCCAGTATCATCTGTTTCTTCGTCTGTATCATCACCAATTGAACTAATATATTTTGCTAATGGTAACCATGTTTCTGCTTCTTTTGTAGGAGCAGTTTCTTCTCCTGGCGTATATTCAGCAATATAATGTTCTCTCAAAGCATTTTTCTTGCGTCCAAAATATTGTAAATCCATTTTAATCATGTTATTTTTCCTCCTTAAATGTGGTTAATTTAGCTTGAAAATCCAATAAAAAAACGAACCAACCTTGCTCATCAGCTTCACTAATGTAAGGTCTGTTCGTAATAGTTAATTTATTAAACTCAAACGATTTATTTTGACTAGTTAATTCTTCAATATCTTCTAAAACATCTGACAAAAGCCACAATGTTTGTTCGATTTTATTGCCATCTTTCGATTTCATAGCAATTTCATAATTTAATAGTTCGTCTTTGATTCCGTCATAATATTCCGTTTCGACCTTACCACCAGGTAATGGATAGATAACTAAGCTTTCCACTGCTGAAAGATAACCTTTCCGAATATTTAACGGTAAATCAGGTATCTGATTTATTTTTTTATTTAAGCAATCTAGAAAATCCATTATTTAATTCCTGCTCCTCTCAAAAAAGCTCGTTTCCAATCAGCACCGTGAATAGAATTGGCTTTCAAATCCCATCGTTTCCCTGTACCTGGTGTCGAATACTTCTTGAATATCGCTTTTCCATTTGTACCATAAAACTGTGCTTTTGCATAAGGAGTATCATAAATAATTTTTGAGGCCTCACTATTTAAATGAGCACTACCTCTTAAAATACCTCCACCTGAACTTCTAGGAACATACAGATTCATGTCAGCCATTGCTTGATTACCTAGAGCATACCTTCCTCGCTTCATAGCTTGTGGGCTTACTTTAGTTCTAATACCAGTAAGATCAACTTTAACACCCATCAAATCACCTCTAATTCATAAGAATAAACAGTGTTTGAATAAGCCTCTGAAATTTTCTCAATTTTAGTGATAACGTGTTCTTTGCCATCATAGATAACTAATGATTGTTCTTTAAATTCAGGTAAAGGGTTTGTCAAATCCTTATAACAGAAAATCACTGCATGATAGAGTAATTGTTTTCCGCTTGAAGAAAAAGTGTACTGACTTCCTCGATCAATGCGACAATTTTCTATAATTGCATATTCCCCGTAAACAGGTTTATTATAGTCTCCTTCTCCTAAATATTCTCGATAAATAAACGAATCTACTAAAAAATCAATTGGTGGTTTTGACATTAACATGATAAAACACCTCGATATAGAAGACCTGTGCTTTCAAGATAAATATAGACATCTTCAGCTACTAACGGTTTATCTTTTCCATTTTCTGTAGATTTGTTAGAAATACTCGTTCGTCCAGCAGAAAAGCTTTGCGGAGTTTTATTCAAACTTTCGTTGCTATCTCCGCCAGCTTCATAAAAATAAATAATTTGTGCACATAACGCTAATTTAAATTTTTTAACTCTAAATTCAATTGGATCATTTTCTATTGAATGCACTTGATAGAAATTATTTGTAATATTATCTAAAACCGAAGCTGCTTTTTTGTAATAGCGATCAAACAAATCAATAGCTACTTCTCTATCTGTTAATTCTGTGAATTCTTCAAAAGTTAGATAGCTAGTCATTACTTTGACCTTCCTTTTTTAACAATTCAATCAAATCTTCTTTTTTATCTGAGGATTTATACGGAATATTTTTTTCTTCCAGTAAATTTTTTAATTCAGAAACTTTCATCGATGAGTAAACAACCCCATCTGTTGATGGGGCTATCCTTTTGGGGAAGAAGATAGCAAATGTTGAATACCAATAATTCCAATTTGTTTATCTTCATAAACTTTTTCCCAGTTATTAGGTTTTGCTAAATCTTTGTTGGTAGGTGTAATTTCTCCTGATTCTCTATCAGTATTGGTAAATTTAACACCATATGGATGCATCGTAAATGCTCGTCTAGTATAAACTTCATCATTTCCTTTATTAGCTACTCGAGCAGTTTCAAAAGTAGTTAACTTAACTGGATTACCTGTATTACGACCAATAGAACCAGTTGAAAATAGATAAGTAGTGTAGACTTTTGAAGCTCCTGAACCTGTTGAAGGAACATTATCATCAATAACTACTCGATAACCTAGATAAGTAGGAATGTTTACTTCCCCACGTGCATCTGGAATAAAAGCAATTAAGTTTTGTTTTTGCAAAGTAGTATACACGGCTGAATGCATAACAATCATACTTAATCGACCTGCTGAATCACCTAACAGCTGTTTCGCATCTAATACTAAATCTCCTGAAATTCCTTCTGTTGGTTTTGATAATAAGTGAGATTCATGTAAAGCTCCGCCATCAGCAAACAAACCGTTTAAAACAGAAATAAGCACACTTTGTTCTCGACGCATCCACCAAGAAGCAATTTTACTCATCAAAGCACCTAATGGATCATCACCTGAAATAACAGCAGATAATTCATTAACAGACCAACCACGACCACGATACATAACTGCTGCAATATCTGCGCTTCCTGTAATTTTACCAGTAGATAATGCTTTTTCACCGTCGCCGAGGGTTTCGTCTTCGCCGTCTAAATCATTCCAGAATGGCATATTAACCAATAACCCACCTGATGTAATATTAGCTGATACGCTAGGATCTGATACTGCTACTCCTGATTGAATAAGCGCTGATTTTTCTTCAGTAAAGTTGTTCATATAAGTGTTAAACACTTCTGGTGTTACCACATCTAATAATTTTGTAATTTCGTTTGCCATTATTTATTCTCTCCTTTGATTAAAAAATTAGTTAAATTAAAGTTTTTAGATTTCATTTGTTGTCCTAATGAACCAGAAACTTCTTCGGTTGCAGATGGATTTCCACCTACAAAAATTCGTGGAACAGAAGGCGTATTTTCCTTTTCTTGAAACAAGAAATTTTTATTTTCTTTTAACGCATCTAGCTGTTCTTTGAAGCCTTCTAAACCTTCATCTGTCACTTTTATTGCTTCTTTATCTAACAATTGCAAAACAATATCTTCATCACGAGCATTAACCTCTTTCAAAGCTAACTTAATTGCAAAATCTTTTTGTTGTTCAGCAAGCTTTTCTTGCGCATCTTTTTCAGCTTCATTAAATTTATTCTGTAAATCAGTTAATTGTTTCGTTAGTTCTTCATTGCCTTTAGCTGATTCTTTCAATGCGTCTAATTCGGTTTGATTCGAATCAAGTTGCTCTTTAAATCGGTCACGCTCTTGTTCTGCTGTAGCAAGTTTGCTGTTTAATTCAGTAACCGTTTGGCCATGTAACCCCATCACTGAATTAATTTGTTCATCTGTCAATCCAAGTTCTTTTAATTGTTCTCTCTTCATTTTTCTCTTCCTTTCGTTGTTTAACGAGGCTACGCCCTCGATGGAGCAGTTTATCTTTTACGCCTTAACAAGCTAAACAAGGCAAAATAAATAGCCTAGCCAATGACTAGACTTAAAAATCATCATAACGAAAATCTTTTAATAACGTATTAATTGGTGTATAAACTTTTTCACGAGCATAATTTCTTGCAAGATACTCATTTGAATCAACTAATTCTCGTAATCTTGCTTGGTTTGCTCTTACCTTTTGTTGCCAATATTTAGCATTTTCAATTTGACCTAAAGCATCAGAAACCATGTGATTCTTTTTGAATTTCACAATTTGACGTTCTAATTGTCGTTGACGATTTGTCAATTGAGCTACTTTTTCATTTTCTTTGGCATCGATTTTGGGCTGATTGTTCGTGTTGACACCAGGAATATACGGAATATGCAAATGTTGACAATTAACGCCTCTGTGACCGCCTGGAGTACCGTATTCAGCATTCCAATAAGGATCATAAATACTTCGATATTTCCAATTAGGAGGTAATTCAGACATTTCTCTCAAATCAACAACATTTCCTTGTATTTTTGAGCACGCCTGTCTTGAACCCATATGGCTCGTTACAACAACTGTATGAACATCATACTCGCTCATGCGGTCTTTTCTCAACGTGTCGTAGGTATTTGATAAAGTAGACTTTAAAACCGTTCTAATATAACGTTCCAAACTCCATGTATGACCTCCTTTATCGATAAAAGCAGACTTAATCCCTTTTTGTGCCCATTGTTGAATCGTTCTTGCTAAAGCTTCTTCAAAAGTAAATATGCCACTATTAAACGCAGCAACTGTCTTATTAATGATGTCATTATACATTTGAGTGGTTGCTGTCCCATAACCAAAGTTCGTGGATAATAACGTTTGATTTACATAATTATCAATATCTGACCATACTTGCTCATGGTAAGCTTTCATAACATTAGATAAATTGGTTGGCAAAGGTTTTGATTTGTAAGGTAATTCTTTATCGACATCTTTTATAATTTTTTCTCCTGTATTTTCAAACATTCGCTCAATTTCAGATTCAGCAATTCCTGTTATTTGGGAAATCACCTTGACAGTTTCTTTATTAAACAAGTGTAATTCTTGTAGTTTTTCTCTTTGCCATTCTAATATATCGTCATGTCCATTATTTAATCGCTTAATGAGAATCCGTATTAATTCTCCTTCTAATGATTGATAAAGATGTGCCATATTAGAAGACCACAAATCTAATTGATGAGGAGTAATCATTATTCCTCATCTCCTAGCTCTTTGCTTATCTTCTCTTGTTCAAACTCTTGATAATCTACTTCAAGCGTTTCTGCTCTAATTTCATTGATTATTTTCCTAGCTTCTTTTTCAGTAACTCCAGTCAATTTTTGGATAGCATTTAATTTTGAGGTTAATCCAGCAATTACTAGCTTGGAATAGTAGTCCGCTTTTGCATCTTGAGACTGAAAAATACCATCATCAAAATCAATATTTATTCCTAAATTTTCTACTGGGGAAATCAGATTATAAGCTGTCGCCAATTCAAAAATTGTGATAATCAGCTCTTTCAGTGCTTCTTCAACGATAAGAACATTGTCTGAACGTGTAGAAAATGTTTCAGAGTTCTCACTAATAATCTCTGTTGCTGTTTTGACAGATTGACCATCAAAACTAAACGTACCACTAGAAAAACCTGTTTGTAATTCTATAATTCGCAAAATAAAATTAATACTTTCTATAAATTCTGCCGAACGCAGAGAAGGTGCAAATTCATCAATAAAAGGTTCATCTGATTTTAGTCGTTGATATACAGAAGTTTTACTATCAAATCGTTTAATAGGATTACCATTCCTATCAAATTTTGTTCGTAAAAAATGATCAGATGCAAGAATTTTTCGTTTTGCCTCTTCAATCTCCCACATAAATTCATCGTATTTTTCATTAATATCTTTGAGTTGTCGTTTGGCATTATCGATAATGCCTAGGCTCAAAGGACTATCTAAATTAATATTATTTTTTCCTGCTAATTTAATATAAACAAATAAAGGTCTACTAAATCCTTCCAAAACAACTTCTTCTTGTAAATTTTTATATTTATCCAGATAGCTTAAAGGAATCCTAACACCTACTTGCTCCTGATATTCAGAGCGATAAAGCTCATTTCTGATAACATACTTTCCGTTTTCCCATTCGTGAAACTCTAACAAAGTATAATAAATAATTTTTTGCCCTTCTGCTTGTTGTGTTAGATTGACAATAACAGCTTCTGAAATATCGTTTGTGTTTGACTGAAGCGGAAAAAAAGTATCTGCTCGACAAAAAGCAATCTTTATCTTTTTTGTATTAGCATCTACGTAAGGTCTTAAAGCTAACCCACCAATCGCATAGCCAGCTTCTAGCTCTTCACCAAAATTTTTTCTAAATTTGTTTTCGGCAAACACAGATTGTAAAAATTTATCAGCTTCTTTATCATCTAAACTGATATTACAGCCATCATTGAACACCAATTTAGACAATTTTCTGGCAACCACTTTAGATACATTCAGCGAATGAAACGGGCGTTTTTGTTCATATCCATCGCTATCGATATAGCGGACATCTTTATAAATATTCTTGTAAATACGTTTATTGCTTTTTATACGTTCTAATTCAACAGAATTCATAGCAATTTTAGGGTGATCTGTTATATTGTCCAACGTTTCTACCATTCCTATTTTTGCACCTCCTATCTTGAATAAAGCTTTTAATTTATTAAACATCTTCTCACCTCTATTCTAAGCGATATAATTTTTGTAAAAATAGTTATTACCATATCTGGCTTCATCTAAAGCGTGATTATATTTGTCTATCGGCAGTCCATTGTCGTTTCTCACATACATAGATAATTCTTTTTCAAAATTATAATGATCGTATTTATCGCCTGTTTCTAAAATAATAAATTGACCGCTTGTCATGGTATTTTGCAATCGTTCGATACCCACTTCAATTTTAAGACCATTACTAGAAACTTTGTCAGAACTATTATTATCAGCTTTATCTGTATCAATACCAATCAAATCTAATTCTGTTCTTAATGTTTTACAGGCTGGATCAACAAAAAACCAATTCCAATGTGGTAAAGAACGCCATTTTGTATAGCACCACTCAATAAACTTTTTTATTTCCTTGGCATAAATAGACATTGCTTTTGTTACGCCTGTATCCGTTCCACTATGGTAATAATTCGCTAAACGATACAGATAAAATTTACCCTCATAGAAAGTGACAACCCAAAATGCACAGGTAGTTGCATCAGCTTGCCCACCATCAGCAGTAAAGAATGTTTCAATTATGTTCCCTTTTATTTCAGTAGCTTTATTGTGCTTCCCGAACATTGAATAAATAACACCTTGTGGCAAAACTCTATGACCGTACCAGTCACGCTCTAATAAGTATTCGCTACTGGATAACTCGTCATATAACTGTTTTTTTCTTTCTTCATTTAAGATTGGATTATCGTTTGGTGTCCAATGCCGAAATAAAAAACGTCCTGATTTCTCAAAACGTTCTAACAATTCTAAATTAGGATGATTCGGTGCTGGCGGATTCTGTTCGCCTAAGTGATAGCGCCATTCTGCAGCAAACGTCCGTCTAAAACATTCATTGATAAAATCTTTGTGCAATAAATTAAATTCAAGAAATGTCACAGAACCTAAAGACATACCAGTAATAGCACCCACAGAGTTTATCTTTCCTCCACCTTTATAGTAAATTTTCTTTTCTCCATTTGGGGCGTAAAGTAAAAGATGGTCTCCATGTTCATCATGTCGTATATCTGAACAACCAGCAAAAATATGGACCAAACCTAAACCGTCCCCATCCATAAACATGCGATAAGCCTGTTCTTGATTATATGCAGTAACAAGATGATTCTGGTCAGGTGACTGCAAATAGAAATCAGCCATTTTAAAAATATCAGAAGTAGTCTTTCCGCTACGTGGCGTACCTTCGTTTAATTCAAACGTGATTCCTTTTATAGGTTGATTGATGTTTTCAATCTGTTTCTGACTGAATTGTAGCTGAGCCACTACCATCTCCCCCTAACTTGACATCTAACAAGGAACGAAGCAAATCATTTACTTTACCACTAGATGTTAATTTATCAACTTCATGCTCAATAATTGTCGTTTCAGCTGATAATTTTCTAAATTGAATACTTGCTATCTTAGTTCGTTCAGCTTGTAATTCTAATTCATTAAATATCTTAATGGTTTTCGTTAAATTATTACTGATTCTAGTTAATGCTTCTTCTAACGATAAAATGTTATCTATTTTTCTGTAAGTTTTCCTCGTTACTTGAACATCTTGCATAACTTCACGTTTTATCTCTAGCTTTCTTCCGTCTTTTTCAATCGGTGTTTTAACTTTCCTTAGTTGTTGTAAACGGTCAACTTCTTCATCATTTAAGCCAGCTTCAGCTTTTTGTATTCTTTTCATCATTCGAAATTGTCGCAACTTCAATAAACGAATTTCTTCTAATAAAACAAGAGAAGGATCATCATTCATACTAGAATAAATCTCCTTCTCTTCTTCACTCAACGTATCATAAAATATGGTTTCATATTCACCAGTTTTCAATGCATTTTTATTGCCTGCTGGTGGCGAGGCTCTTTTATTTCCTTTATTACCTACTGCATTCTTATTACCTTGAGGTGCACCCCTATTTGTAGGTTGCACCTCTTTGGTTGCACCCCCTCTTTCCCATTTATCACGTTTCCTCCATGACTTTAATGTGTTAAGAGGTACAGAAAGCTTTTCAGAAATATCCTTATATTTCCAACCTTCTTCATAATATTTCTTTGCCTGTTCCTTTTTATTCATGCGACATATAACACCACCTCACCATCTTATATAATTGAGTTTTGTTTTCTAATTTTCAATATCTTTTAGCATCAAATCTGCTTCAATTAATATCTTTAAATCGGAAACCTTATCTAATTTGATTTGCCCTGTTTGAAGATTTTTAAGCCATTTTCCTAAAGCAATACGAATAATTTTCTTGTATTCATCTATTGACTCTGCTTTTTCCATTGCTTTTTTTATCTCATAATCTAAATCAAATTCTTCGTTTTCCATTGTATAAGCACCCCACATCTGTTATGATGCTAAAAGACACAGAACTGGGTTTAAAGCACGCGCGTGTGGTTTCTGTGTCTTCGGGGCGCTTTTTGTGCCTCGTTGAGTAGTCGAGTGTTAGCGCACTCGGCTTCTTTTTTTATCGTAAAAAGGAAACGAAAGAGATTATTTTCGGTTTCTGGTTAAACTTCTTAGCGATCTCAATTGATTTTTTGTTGTACGCTTCAATAAATGGTTCGATACGTTCTTTTGCTTCTTCCCTAGTAATTAGATTACTTCTATATAGGCTTCTAGCGTTTTCCGCTATGCTTTTTAATTCTTTATTTGTCATTACCCTTCACCTCATGCAGAGCATAAACGATCGCTTTTTATTCGTCCAGTCCATTTACGAGATTTTCTAGTTCATCATCTAATGTTTCTAAAACTTCGAAATGTTGATTAATATTTTTCGGATTTCCTTTATAAAAGACTAATACATTTTGGTGCATTCTGGTTACTTTTCTATTGTTCATCAAACGTCTAGCTCTTAGTGAACCCGAGCCAACTGCGTTTAACAAAATCATGTCATTATAGAAATATAAGCCTTCTTTGCTAAATGCTCTCTTAGTCAAACCAGTTAAATCTTGATAAAAGCCTTTTTTATCTCTGACATCAGAAATAGTGACTACTGCGAAGCGATTATCTTTTAGCTTTCTAGCAGAACGTTTTAAAATTTCACTATATACTTCTGCAAATTCTTCATAGGACATATTACTAATGTCTCGTTCATCGTCTGAATAAACTTCAAGGTCTGCATACGGCGGACATGTAAAT
>Ga0153980_1000408_pt1 | contig 19707 bp, 16 predicted proteins | sample TSGA064MetaG_FD_104722 | JGI IMG/M metagenome (GOLD analysis project Ga0153980, IMG submission 104722) | Attine ant fungus gardens microbial communities from Georgia, USA - TSGA064 MetaG | ecosystem: Host-associated > Fungi > Mycelium > Unclassified | place: USA: Georgia, Magnolia Springs State... | reverse complement strand
GCTACCTGCTACCTGCTACCTGCTACCTGCTACCTGCTACCTGCTACCTGCTACCTGCTACCTGCTACCTGCTACCTGCTACCTGCTACCTGCTACCTGCTACCTGCTACCTTTCCTCCTGCCGCAATTTTATCTGTCGTACCTGGTCGCGCTGGTTCCCTTTGCCTTGTTTCATTAATTATCATTCGATTTTCAGAGCGTTGCCGCACTTTTCAGCATCGAAACCTATTGGTTGGATTCTGTTCATTCATTACCATTGGGTTCAGGATTTGAAAGGACAATGATCGGAAGGAAACGATGATGGTGAAAAGAATGGAACTGATAGAGGCAAAAGTCGAAACGCTGCTGATTGATGTGGCGGTGATTAAGACGAACTATGCAACCAAAGTAGATATTGAAAGCGTTAAAAAAGAGTTGCAGGCTTCCGTTAATACACAAACCAAATGGCTTATTGCGGCACTGTTTATCGTACTGGGGACAGGATTGGGCATTGCTCGTTTACTATTTTAGCACCTGCAAAAAGGCCATTCCGTATCGGAACGGCCTTTGTTTTTACTACGCGGGTGAAAACCGCTGGCGCGGATTAATGGTGCGTAATAACAGAAGTGATAACGCCGGTCGCTACGGCAATCAGTACGTAGTTACCGTCAATTTTCTGCCAGCGATGGCCTGCCGGTGGTGCTTTCAGACCATGTTTGTGCCAGTCATTTACCTGGTAACCTTCGCCACGGTATTTTTCCGGTAACGGACGCCCTCGGCGGAAGTCCGGATGCTCATCCTGGCGATGGTCCGCGGGACGCGCGTTATGCTGTGCTTCGCGATGCTGTTCCGGGCGCGAATGGTTCGGCTGTGGGTTGCCGTGCTGCTGCTCATGCTTGATCGGCGGCTGGTTATTCTGTGGGCCTTCCGCAAACGCGCTCAGGCTGGTTGTGGTAAACAGAAGCGCAGAAAGAGCAATAATGCCTGACTTTTTCATTTTCATATCCTTGCAGGTCTGATGTTTTTTTTGGTTAACGGTTCCAATCTGGGGGGCAGAAGGGCAACACGCAATCTCAATAATCCGAAGAAGCCGTGCCTTAACGCAAAATTTACGATTGGCTTTCAAAAAGCTAACGCCTGCAGCCCTGACGCTGGCCAATCGGCGCCCCTGACCTTTACCGTACCGAAAAAGCCTGTTCCAGCATAAAGCGCAGCTGCGCCTCGCTATAATTTATCAGCGCATTTTTACTGTTGGCGCGAGCCACAATCCAGTCTATCTCCTCGTGGCTCAGCGGCGGCGGATCCAGCCAGAAAGGCGTGATCGCTTTATCCTGAAGCCAGGAAGCCAGCATACGTGCCGGAGGCAGCGTAAAACCAGGGAACAGGGCGACGGCCAGCTCGTCCATCAGCTGTTGCTGCTGCTCATTCTCGCTGTCATTAAGCAGCTGCAAAAAAGGCAGCAGCAGGCGACCGCAAACTTCGCCGTGATGGTAATCCTTAATGGCTCCCAGCTCGCCAGCAATGCCGTGGATCACGCCCAGCCCGGCCATACTGAGGCTCAGGCCGCCTTGCCAGGAGGCAATCATCATCTGTTCACGAGCAAAATTGCCCTGCTCATCGTCGTGATTTAAAAAAGGCCAGGCGCTGATAAAGGCGCGCATACCGCTCAGGGCAGTCTGCCGACTCAGCGCATTGCCTTTGGCAGAAAGGTAAGCTTCAAAAAGATGGGTGAAAGCATCGATGGCGCAGCAGGCAAGAACGGAATCAGGCGCGCCGCGTAGCAAATCGGGATCCAGAATAGCGATATAAGGCACGAAGCTGGCGTGACGCAGCGAAGCCTTCACTTTAATCTCGGCTTTATCCGTTACTACTGCGTTTTGCGTCGCCTCGCTGCCCGTGCCAGCGGTGGTTGGCACGGCAATGACTGGCAGCGTATTGCCGCTTATTGGCGTATCGCCCACCTTTTCCAGATAGCGCAGCGTATTCAGCGGATGCTGACTCAGTGCGGCAAAAGCTTTGGCCGCATCCAGCACGCTACCGCCGCCAATAGCGACGACTCGCGCAACTTTTCCGCGCCAGCGCGCCACCCACTCGTCAAGCTCTGCCGGTGAAGCTTCATGGCGAACTATTTCACAGCCCACCAGCAGCGGCTCTGTCTCTGCCTTCAGCTTTTGCCATGCTTCACCCTGTAAAAACGATCTGGCGCAAAACAGCAGCGTAGGCTGCGGATTCTGGCTTAATAAGGGGAGCAGTTCACGCAGGCTACCGCGGCCAAAAAAGGTCTGGCGGTTTGCAATCTGGCTGACGATCATTTCGGTCCTTAATGTACAAAAGCGGGTTAATAAGGCAATCAGATGGCTCGCGCAGGACAGCTGAAGGTAATCATTCTGTCCTGCGGGGCATTGATCACGCTGAAGCGAGTGTCGGAAAGCCGCTGCGCCAGCCAGCCTTCTCGGGTAACGGCAGAAGGAATATATTGCTGCGGATTACTGGAGTAAAGGGGCCCGCTCTCCAGCTGTAGTTTGTCCATCGCAATGCGGAAAGAGGTAAAGCGGTCAACAATTCTGCCTTGCGTGTTGCCTAAAGCCTGTCCACTCAGCGTTTCCATTTTTCCCTCACAGGCCATGCCTTTTTCGCCCGATGAACAGCCGGTAAGCAGCTGGCAAGCAAGAAACAACACGGCCAATGCCGAAAGAGAGGAAGAAAGTTTACGGTCCTGCCAGCGCATAGTAGTCCCTTAGCAATGGATAATGATCCAAGTATAGCCCCCCGTTTTTATTCGCTACGGAAAAGGTAAAAACCGGACAAAAACAAGGGAAAAGCCGCGATCTGGACGGGATGTAGCAAAACTATTATCATTTTGTGGCTTATAGCTGAATCAGTTCAGCTAAATAGTTAACAGCAGTTCGCAAACAGATTATTGAGTGCTACAATCCTGACGCTTTTGATACTTCCATCTTATTCCTTGCGGGTTAACGGTCGTTTTTGTCGTCAAAATCGTCAGATGCCTTATTTTGCAGGGGGTTACCAGGCAAGTTTCAAAACAGCTTGTATACTTTTTCTGCACCGGCTGTAGTCCGTGTGGAAAAGCTTAATAGGGCGTCAGGCTGCAAGCACTCTGGCAACAACTTTATCAACCGAACCAATCCTGTGAACAAAAAATCTGCTCTTTTATTAACGCCGCTGGTGTTACTACAACCTGCTGTCGGTCACGCTCAGGCGACGGCCGCGTCAAAGGACGCCGCTTCCGCGCAGGAAGGCTCTCTGATGGTTATCAAACAGCGCAGCGGGCTTTCCGAACTGGATACGCCAGCCGCCGTCAGCGTGGTCAACGGTCAGCAGCTGCGTAACAGTACGCCGCAGGTTAATCTTTCGGAAACGCTGGGCAACGTGCCTGGCCTGCAGATCCAGAATCGACAAAATTACGCCCAGGATCTCCAGCTCTCCGTTCGCGGATTCGGTAGCCGCTCTATGTATGGCGTACGGGGCGTGCGCGTCTATGTCGACGGCATTCCGTCCACCATGCCGGACGGCCAGGGGCAGACCTCTAACATTGATATCAATTCGGTTGATAAAGTCGAAGTGCTGCGCGGCCCTTACTCCGCGCTTTACGGCAACGCCTCGGGCGGCGTGGTTAATATCGACAGCGAGACCGGCAGTCAGCCGACAACCTTAACCGCAGGCACTTACTACGGCAGCTATGGCAGCTGGCGCAACAGCGTGAAGGCAACCGGCGCAACCGGCGACGGCACGCATGCTGGTGATGTGAACTATATGATTTCCGGTTCGCGTTTTACCACGCGTGGTTTTCGCAATCAGAGCGGTACGCAAAAAAGCCTGGGCAACGGTAAGTTCGGCGTACGCATTGATGATGTCAGCACCTTAACGCTGATGTTCAATACGGTTTCGGTAGATGCCAACGATCCGGGTGGCCTGACCCGCGACGAGTGGAAAGCCAATCCTCGCCAGTCGCCGCGTGGCGATACTTTTAACACCCGGAAAAGCCTCGATCAGACGCAGCTTGGCCTGCGCTATCAGCGTGAAATGAGCGATAACGACCAGCTTACCTTCACTGCCTGGCACGGCGAGCGGCACACCACGCAATACCAGTCCATTCCCGTTGCCGTACAAAAAAATCCTGCCTATCCGGGCGGCGTTATCGTACTCGAACGCAAATATTCCGGTGTGGATACCCGCTGGAAGCATAACGACCAGCTTGGTTCCGTACCGTTCAGCGTCACGGGCGGCCTGGATTATGAAACGCTGACCGAACGTCGTCAGGGCTTTGAAAACTATCAAACGGTGAACGGCAGCACGCTGTTGGGCGAAAAGGGAAACCTGCGCCGCAACGAAAAAAACGTGATGTGGAATCTCGATCCCTACCTGCAAACCAGCTGGGATCTGACGCCGAAGTGGACGCTGGATGCCGGTCTGCGCTATAGCACCGTCAGCTTTGATTCAACAGATTATTACGTCACGACCGGCAACGGTGATGACAGCGGCAGCAAGCGCTACCACAAGCTACTGCCGATGGGCTCTTTAAACTACGCGCTGACGGATGCCTCGAATCTCTATTTTTCTGCCGGTCGCGGCTTTGAAACGCCAACCATTAACGAGCTTTCTTATCGCTCAATCAGCGGTAGCGAGACCGGCCTGAACCTGGGGCTGAAGCCTTCTACCAGCGACACCTTTGAGCTGGGTAGCAAAACCCGCGTCGGCTACGGACTGTTTACCGCCGCGCTGTTCCAGACCAATACCGATAACGAGCTGGTGGTGGCAGAGAGCAGCAACGGACGCTCGGTGTATAAAAATGCGGGCAAGACTCGCCGTCGCGGTCTGGAACTGGCCTTCGATCAGCAGTTTGCCGAAAACTGGCAGCTAAAGATGGCCTGGACGCTGCTGGACGCCACCTATCGTAATGAAACCTGTAGCGACAGCGGCAGCTGTACGCCTTCCGGCAATCGTCTGCCAGGCGTAGCGCGGAATATGGGCTACGCTTCTTTAGGCTGGATGCCGGAAGAGGGCTGGCATGCGGGGGCGGAAGTTCGCTACATGAGCAGTATTCAGGCCGATGATGAAAACGACGCGAAAGCGCCATCCTATACGGTTACCAGCCTGAACAGCGGCTATCGTTTTAACTGGGACAAGTGGTCGCTCGATACCTTTGCCCGCGTCGATAACCTGTTTGATAAAGAGTATGTCGGGTCGGTCATCGTTAATGAAGGCAATGGACGCTATTACGAGCCGGCTCCGGGACGCAACTATGGCGTCGGTGCAACGCTCACCTATACCTTTATGTAAAAGAATCCAGAACAGCCTGCCGCCAGGTGTAAATCTGACGGCGGGTTCAAAACACCGGGATGGATAATCAGTATGAAACCGGGTGTTTTTTGCGATTCAGCCTGTGCGCTTAATCGAAGACGTTAAATTTTGGTAAGGTCCATACTATGCAAAGTAAAGCACCGTTATCACGGACTCTCGTGATGCTTACGGCTGTATTTGCCGCGATCAGCGGGTTATACCTGTTGATTGGCGGTATCTGGCTGGCCAAACTCGGCGGCTCGTTCTACTACATCATCGCTGGTGTTGTTGAGCTGGTTGTCGCCTGGCTACTGTTCCGTCGCCGCTCTTCAGCTTTAATGCTGTATGCGGTTTTCCTGCTGGCAACGCTGATTTGGTCGTTGTGGGAAGTAGGCTCTGACTTCTGGGCGCTGACACCGCGTCTTGACGTGACCTTCTTCCTTGGCCTGTGGCTGGTACTGCCTTTCGTTTACCGTGGCCTGTCTCAGGGCAAAGCGGCACGCGGCGCGCTGAGCGCGGTGCTGGTGGTAACGGTGATCGCACTGGCTTACGCCGTGTTTAACGATCCGCAGGAAATCAACGGTTCCCTTAACGCGGAACAGGCTGCGAACGTTAACAAATCTGCTGACGGCATCGCTGCAGGCGACTGGCCTGCTTACGGTCGTACTCAGGGTGGCACCCGCTACTCGCCGCTGACGCAGATTAACGACAAAAACGTTGGTCAGCTGAAAGAAGCGTGGACCTTCCGTACCGGTGATATGAAGCGCCCAACCGATCCAGGCGAGCTGACTGACGAAGTCACGCCAATCAAAGTGGGTGATTCTCTTTATCTGTGTACGCCACACCAGATCCTGTTTGCGCTGGATGCGGCTACCGGTAAAGAGAAGTGGAAATTCGATCCACAGCTGAAAGCCGATCCTTCCTTCCAGCACGTAACCTGCCGTGGCGTTTCTTATCATGAAACGCCAGCTGCCGCAGCGGTGCCAGCTGGCGGCAAGCCTGCGCTGTGCTCACGTCGCGTTATCCTGCCGGTGAACGATGGTCACCTGTATGCGCTGGATGCGGAAACAGGCGCGCTATGCCCGGAATTTGGCGAAAACGGCAAGCTGAATCTGCAGCAGAACATGCCTAACGCCCGTGCGGGTGCTTACGAGCCAACTTCACCGCCAATCATCACCGATAAAACTATCGTGGTGGCGGGTGCGGTAACCGATAACTACTCCACCAAAGAGCCATCTGGCGTAGTGCGTGGTTTTGATGTCAACACTGGCAAACTGCTGTGGGCATTCGATCCAGGCGCGAAAGATCCGAACGTGGTACCGGAAGGCGAGCAGCACTATGTGCCGAACTCACCGAACTCCTGGGCGCCTGCTTCGTATGATGCCAAACTGGATCTGGTTTACCTGCCAATCGGCGTAGCAACGCCGGATATCTGGGGCGGTAACCGTACACCGGAAATGGAGCGTTACGCGACCGGTATGCTGGCGCTGAACGCGACCACCGGTAAAGTGGCGTGGTTCTACCAGACCGTTCATCACGATCTGTGGGATATGGACGTGCCTGCACAGCCGACGCTGGCTGATATCACCGTGAAAGACGGCAGCACCGTTCCGGTCATTTATGTACCGACCAAAACAGGCGACATCTTTGTACTGGACCGTCGTACCGGCAAGGAAGTTGTGCCTGCACCGGAAACACCAGTGCCGCAGGGCGCTGCCAAAGGCGACCACGTGTCTCCTACGCAGCACTTCTCTGAGCTGACCTATCGTCCGAAGAACAAACTCTCCGGCGCGGATATGTGGGGCGCAACGATTTACGATCAGCTGATCTGTCGCGTAATGTTCCACAGCCTGCGTTACGAAGGCCCGTTCACGCCACCTTCAGAGCAGGGCACCCTGGTGTTCCCGGGCAACCTGGGTATGTTCGAGTGGGGCGGTATCTCTGTTAATACCGATCGTCAGATTGCTATTACTAACCCGATGGCGCTGCCTTTCGTTTCTCGCCTGATCCCACGTGGTCCAAACAACCCGCTGTGGCCAAACGAGAACGATAAAGGCGGTAGCGGCACGGAAACCGGCGTTCAGCCACAGTACGGCGTACCGTTCGGCGTGACCCTGAATCCGTTCCTGTCTCCGCTGGGCTTCCCTTGCAAACAGCCTGCATGGGGCTACATCTCTGCGGTTGACCTGAAAACCAACGATATCGTGTGGAAAAAGCGCATCGGTACCGTTCGCGACAGCTCACCGGTTCCGCTGCCGTTCAAGATGGGTATGCCTATGCTGGGCGGCCCAATCTCTACGGCGGGTAACGTGATGTTTATTGGCGCGACGGCGGATAACTATCTGCGCGCGTTTAGCGTGACCAACGGTGAAAAACTGTGGCAGGCTCGTCTGCCGGCCGGTGGCCAGGCTACGCCAATGACCTATGAAGTGAACGGCAAGCAGTACGTGCTGATCGCGGCAGGTGGTCACGGCTCATTCGGCACCAAACTGGGCGACTACATTGTTGCCTATGCGCTGCCGGACGACGCGAAAAAATAAGTTATCCTGGCGGAGCTAATCCGCAGCGATAACGGCTATCACGGGCGTCCTTAACGGGACGCCCTTTTTTTATCTGTTATTACCCGATAAGCAAAGCGCCTGTCATGGACGAAGAGAAAGCGTAATGAACAGCCAGGCATTTTTACCGGTGAAAATCGGCAATATCAAGCGACCCGTAATTTATATTTAAGTTCCTTAACTTACGATTAATTATTTATTACAGCCCGTTAGAGATGTGCTTATTTTCTCATCAATTCTAAACCCTTCCTAAACCGCGCTGTTTTCAGAATCCAGCCTGTTACCTTATTCGCATTTCCTTAATCTTTTCCTAATGTTTCTCACTTATTGTTCAGGATCTGTTGATTCAAATACCCTTATCTCATGCCACAATAGCTTACTTTTCGTGTGAATTTGATGTGAACGGGAAGTAAAGAAAAGTCGTTACTTAGACAGATGATCGTCGGACGTCACGTTAATAAAAGTTAATGATTTAACCGCTTTACGAGTGGTGTTAATCGCACAATCTGCTAAATTGGCCTCCAGACGATCGGTAAAGGAGTTTAATAGTGTCCCACTTTCTTCCTTTTTCCCGGCCAGCGCTGGGTGAACACGAGCTGGCTGCGGTCAGTGAAGTGATGCGCTCAGGCTGGATTACCACCGGCCCTAAAAATCAGCAGCTTGAACAGGCCTTTTGTGAACTTACCGGAAATCGTTACGGCATTGCCGTCAGTTCGGCTACGGCGGGTATGCACGTAACGTTAATGGCATTGGGTATTGGACCGGGAGATGAGGTTATTACGCCTTCGCTCACCTGGGTTTCCACGCTCAATATGATTGCTTTGCTGGGCGCCGAGCCGGTGATGATTGATGTCGATCGCGACACGCTGATGGTCACGCCAGAGGCGATTGAAGCCGCTATCACGCCACGGACAAAAGCTATCGTGCCCGTTCACTACGCCGGGGCACCTGCCGATATCGACGCTATTCACGCGTTGGGCCAGCGTCACGGTATTGCGGTCATTGATGATGCGGCACATGCGGCAGGTACTTACTATCGCGACAGGCACGTTGGCGCGACCGGTACCGCCATTTTCTCGTTTCACGCCATTAAAAATATGACCTGCGCGGAAGGCGGCCTGGTCGTCACCGACAATGAAGATCTGGCAAACCGCATTCGCAGCCTGAAGTTTCATGGCCTGGGCGTGGACGCTTTCGACAGGCAAACCCACGGCCGTGCGCCACAGGCCGAAGTCATTATGCCTGGCTACAAATATAATCTGGCCGATATCAACGCGGCTATCGCGCTGGTACAGCTGGACAAACTCAAAGAGCTTAATGCGCGGCGCAGCGAAATTGCTAACCGCTATCTCCGCGAGCTGGCCGACACGCCGTTTCAACCGCTGGCTCAGCCGGACTGGCCACACCAGCACGCCTGGCATCTGTTTATTATTCGCGTTGACCAGGCGCGCTGTGGCCTGAATCGCGATGAGCTGATGCAGGCGCTGAAAGAGCGCGATATCGGCACCGGCCTGCACTTCAGAGCAGCCCATACGCAAAAATATTACCGTGAACGTTTCCCAACGCTCTCTTTACCTGCCACGGAGTGGAACTCAGACCGTATCTGTTCTATCCCGCTGTTCCCCGGTATGACCGATGAAGATGTAAGCCGCGTTATTGCTGCGCTGCGTGAAATTGCTGAGAAACACCATGTCTGAACAACCCATTAAAAAAGTTTCTGTTGTTATCCCTGTTTATAACGAACAGGAAAGCTTGCCTGAACTGGTACGCCGCACCACGACGGCCTGCGCCACCTTATCGCAGGCATATGAAATCGTGCTGGTGGATGACGGCAGCAGCGACAGCTCGGCTGAGATGCTGACCGCCATGGCGGAAGAGCCGGGCAGCCATGTGGTCGCCGTGCTGCTTAACCGTAACTACGGCCAGCACTCGGCAATTATGGCTGGCTTTAGCCACGTCAGCGGCGATCTGATTATCACGCTGGATGCCGATTTACAGAACCCACCTGAAGAGATCCCGCGTCTGGTTGAAAAAGCGGAAGAGGGCTATGACGTGGTGGGCACCGTCAGGCAGAACCGCCAGGATAGCTGGTTCCGAAAAAAGGCGTCGCGGATGATCAATCATCTTATCCAGCGCGCGACCGGCAAAGCGATGGGCGATTATGGCTGTATGCTGCGTGCCTACCGCCGCCATATCATTGAAGCGATGCTGCACTGTCACGAGCGCAGCACGTTTATTCCTATCCTTGCCAATACGTTTGCCCGGCGGGCCATTGAGATCCCGGTACTGCATGCGGAGCGCGAATTTGGCGATTCCAAATATAGCCTGATGCGCCTGATCAACCTGATGTATGACCTGGTGACCTGTCTGACTACAACGCCGCTGCGCATGCTTAGCGTCGTTGGCAGCCTGATTGCGCTGGCCGGGTTCGCATTTTCGCTGTTATTGATTCTGTTACGCCTGTTTTTTGGCCCGGCGTGGGCCGCCGACGGCGTCTTTATGCTGTTTGCCGTGCTGTTTATTTTTATCGGCGCGCAGTTTGTGGGCATGGGACTGTTGGGTGAATACATCGGCCGTATCTATAACGATGTCCGTGCTCGCCCCCGCTACTTTATTCAACGCGTTATTAATTCATCTTTCACTGGCTCTTCTGAGGACGACAAAAAATGAAAGCAATAGTTTTTGCTTACCACGACATGGGTTGTATTGGCATTAATGCTCTGGTGAAAGCGGGTTATGAAATTGAAGCCATTTTTACGCATGCGGATGCAGCAACAGAAAACCACTTTTTTGCCTCGGTAGCGCGTACGGCGGCGGAGCAGGGTATTCCTGTTTTTGCCCCTGAGGAAGTCAATCATCCGCTCTGGATCGATCGTATTAAGGCGATGAATCCGGACGTTATTTTCTCTTTCTACTACCGCAACCTGCTGTGTGAAGAGATCCTGAACTGCGCCAGCGCCGGTGCCTTCAATCTGCACGGCTCGCTGCTGCCAAAATACCGTGGCCGCGCGCCGCTGAACTGGGCGCTGGTAAATGGCGAAACCGAAACGGGCGTCACGCTGCACCGTATGACGGCGCGCGCTGATGCAGGTGCTATTCTGGCCCAGCAAACCGTTGCTATCGCCGAGGAAGATAATGCGCTGACGCTGCACCGCAAGCTTAACGCCGCGGCCGAACAGCTACTGGGCGAGACGCTACCAGCGCTGAAAGACGGGAAGGTTGACGAACGTCCTCAGGATGAAAGCCAGGCTACCCGCGTGGGCCGCCGTACGCCGGATGATGGCCGTATCGACTGGACGAAGCCAGCGGAAACTATCAATAACCTGGTTCGCGCCGTCACCGATCCGTGGCCGGGTGCTTTTGGCTATATTGGCTCGGCTAAATTTATTATCTGGAAAGGTAAGGTCAGACGCGATCTGCCTGCGGCAAAAGCGGGTACCGTGCTGTCCGCCAACCCGCTGATTATCGCCTGCGGCCAGGATGCGCTGGAAGTGGTCACCGGCCAGAGTGAGAATGGCGTTTACATGCAGGGCTCACAGCTGGCGCAAACGCTTGGGCTGGTGAATGGCGCGCTGCTAAGCAATCAGCCTGCCTCCGTTATTAAGCGCCGTACCCGCGTGCTGATCCTTGGCGTTAACGGGTTTATCGGTAACCATCTGACAGAGCGTCTGCTGCAGGACGATAACTTCGAAGTCTACGGTCTGGATATCGGTTCGGACGCGATTAGCCGCTTTATCGGCCGCCCGCGTTTTCAGTTTGTCGAAGGCGATATCAGCATCCATTCAGAGTGGATTGAATATCACATTAAAAAATGCGACGTCATTCTGCCGCTGGTCGCTATCGCCACGCCGATTGAATATACGCGCAACCCGCTGCGCGTTTTCGAGCTGGATTTTGAAGAGAACCTGAAGATTATCCGCGACTGCGTAAAATACAAAAAGCGCATTATTTTCCCTTCCACTTCTGAAGTTTACGGTATGTGTACCGATGCCAACTTCGATGAAGATCACTCTAACCTGGTGGTCGGGCCAATCAACAAACAGCGCTGGATCTACTCCGTTTCTAAACAGCTGCTGGATCGCGTGATCTGGGCCTATGGCGACAAAGAAGGCCTGCGCTTTACCTTATTCAGACCGTTTAACTGGATGGGGCCGCGTCTGGACAACCTGAACGCCGCACGTATCGGCAGTTCCCGCGCCATCACGCAGCTTATTCTCAACCTGGTAGAAGGCTCGCCGATTAAGCTGATCGACGGTGGCCGCCAGAAGCGCTGCTTTACCGACATCCGCGATGGTGTAGAAGCGCTGTTCCGCATTATTGAAAACAAAAACAATAACTGCGACGGCCAGATCATCAATATCGGTAACCCGGACAACGAGGCGAGCATTAAAGAGCTGGCAGAGCAGCTGCTGGCCAGCTTCGATCGTCATCCGCTGCGCGACAGCTTCCCGCCGTTTGCCGGTTTCCGCGAGGTTGAAAGCAGCACCTATTATGGTAAAGGCTACCAGGACGTTGAACACCGTAAGCCAGCCATTCGTAACGCTCACCGCCTGCTGAACTGGACGCCGGAAGTGAAAATGGAAAAAACCATCGACGCGACGCTGGACTTCTTCTTACGCACCGTTGAAGACGTGGAAAAAGCTCAATGATAAAAGTCGGGCTTCGTATTGATGTTGATACGTGGCGTGGCACGCGTGATGGTGTGCCCCGACTACTGGAAATCCTTAAGCGGCATCGTACCCGCGGCAGTTTTTTCTTCAGCGTTGGCCCGGACAACATGGGACGCCATTTATGGCGTCTGTTAAAGCCAAAGTTCTTGTGGAAAATGCTACGCTCCAACGCCGCCTCGCTGTATGGCTGGGACATTCTGCTGGCAGGTACCGCCTGGCCTGGCCGCATCATTGGCAAGGGCCAGCGCGATATTCTGAAAAAAACGGCGGAAGAGCATGAGGTCGGGCTACATGCCTGGGATCATTTTGCCTGGCAAACCTGGGCAGGCGTCTGGTCGCCTGACGAGCTGTCACGGCAGATTGCCCTGGGCAAGGACGCCTTAAGTACCCTTATCGGCCAGCCCGTCACCTGTTCAGCCGTAGCGGGCTGGCGGGCCGACCAGCGCGTGGTCGACGCTAAGGAACCTTTTCACTTCAGCTATAACAGCGACTGCCGCGGCAGCAGACCGTTTTTGCCGCTGCTGGAAAATGGCGGTACGGGAACGGTACAGATTCCGGTCACGTTGCCCACATGGGATGAAGTAGTTGGCTCTTCCGTCAGCAAGGAAGCGTTCAACGACTTTATTATCAGGAAGATAAAAGAGGATAAGGGCACGCCGGTTTACACTATTCATGCCGAAGTGGAAGGCATTGTCATGAGCGACATGTTTGACCAGCTGTTGACGCTGGCCGAGCGTGAGGGCATTTGCTTTTGCCCGCTAAGCGAATTGCTGCCTGAAAATATTAGCCATCTACCGACAGGAAAAATCGTGCGGCGCAGCCTTGCTGGTCGTGAAGGATGGCTTGGATGTGAACAATTAATGGAGTAGGGGAGTAATGGAGCAATGAAAATGAGAAATGGTCTTCTCCTGGTGCTGCTGTTTGCTCTGTATTACCTGGTGCCGCTGGAGTTTCGCCCGCTCTGGCAACCCGATGAGACCCGTTATGCCGAAATCAGCCGTGAAATGCTGGTCAACGGTAACTGGGTTGTGCCGCATTTTTTCGATCTTCGCTATTTTGAAAAACCCATTGCCGGTTACTGGATTAACAATATTAGTCAGCTGATTTTTGGCCACACTAATTTTGCCGTCCGCTTTGGCTCCGTTTTTTCCATTACGCTTTCCGCCCTGTTGGTTTACTGGCTCACGCTCAGCATCTGGCAGCGGCGCGCCACTGCGCTGCTGGCGGGCATCATCTTTCTTAGCAGCCTGCTGGTTTATGGCGTCGGCAGCTATGCGGTGCTCGATCCAATGATCACACTGTGGCTGGTGGCGGCTATGTGCTGTTACTGGCTGGCGATAAACGCGCCTGGCACGGCAAAAAAAGTGTTGGCCTGGCTGCTGCTGGGGCTGGCGTGCGGCATGGGCTTTATGACCAAAGGCTTTCTGGCGCTGGCGGTGCCGGTTATCGCTATTTTGCCGTTTGCCATTATGCAAAAGCGTTTCAAAGAGCTGTTGCTGTTTGGGCCGCTGGCTATCGTTGGCGCAGCGCTGATCAGTGCGCCCTGGGCCATTGCTATTGCGCAACGTGAAGCTGATTTCTGGCACTACTTTTTTTGGGTTGAACATATTCAGCGCTTTGCGGAAGACAACGCGCAGCATAAGGCGCCTTTCTGGTATTACCTGCCGGTACTGGTGTTAGGGTGCCTTCCGTGGCTGGGACTCTTGCCAGGCGCGCTACGCAGCGGCTGGCAGCAACGGCGTGAAACGCCGGGCGCTTTTTATCTGCTGAGCTGGACAATAATGCCGCTGCTGTTTTTCAGCATCGCTAAAGGTAAACTGCCCACCTATATCCTGCCTTGCTTTGCGCCGCTGGCCGCCTTAATGGCGCAACAGGCGCTGGCCGTAGTGGCAGCCAAAGGAAAGGCGTTAAAAGTTAACGGCTGGATCAACCTGCTGTTCGGCGCGCTCTGCACCGTCACGATACTGATTTTCCTGGCACCCTGGGGCCCGGCGAAACATCCCGTCTATGGCCATCATGAACTATTCAGAGTAGTGCTGGCTGCGGGCGCGTTTTTGCTGTGGGGATTATGCGGCCTGCTAACGTTAAAAACGCCCGAACGACGCTGGCTGCTGGCGGCCTGTTGTCCGCTGGCGCTGGCGCTGGTCATAGGGCAGGCCATTCCGGAGCATGTCAGAGAAGGCAAGCTGCCGCAGGAGTTCGTTCGCCAGATGAAAAGCGAGCTTGCCCCGAGCCACTTTATCCTGGCGAACACGCCGGGCATGGCCTCTACGCTGGCATGGGAGCTACGGCGTAGCGATATCATTCTCTATTCCCAGCCGGGCGAAGTGCAGTATGGCCTCAGCTATCCGGATGCCAGCCACAAGTTTATTCCTGCCGGACAGCTTGCCGCCTGGCTACAGCAGCACAGGAGACAGGGTAGCGTGTCGCTGGTGATGATAGTGCAGCGGGATAACCAGAACCCGGATGCTGATGTGCCGCAGGCGGATGCCGTTTACCGCAAGGGACGCCTGATCGTCTATCAATACTCTCAGCAGCCATGAATATTCTGCTGATCGTTTTCGCCAGCCTGCTGAGCTGCGCCGGACAGCTTTGCCAAAAGCAGGCGGCGCATCATGGCTTACTGAAAGGGAAATGGCATTTGCTGTTCTGGCTGGGGCTAAGCGTGCTGCTGCTGGGCTGCGCGATGCTGGTCTGGCTGCGAATATTGCAACAGGTGCCGGTCGGCGTAGCTTACCCCATGCTGAGCCTGAATTTTATCTTTATTGCGCTCGCGGCCCGCTGGCTATGGAAAGAGCCCGTTTCTGTGCGGCACTGGCTGGGTATCGGCCTGATTGTAGCGGGCGTAGCGGTGATGGGGGCCTGGGCCTGATGGGAATTTTACTGGCGCTGTGTAGCGTTTTACTGGTAAGCGGGGCGCAGCTGCTGATGCGCTGGTCGATGATTAACCTGCCTGCCGCCAGCGATCCGGCGGCTTTTTTCCCGGCACTCTTAACGTTTTCTCCTGCCGTCATCGGGCTGGCTGGCGGGCTGGCGGCCTATGCGCTGTCAATGCTCTGCTGGCTGCTGGCGCTGCAACGGGTCGCGCTCAGCAAAGCCTATCCGCTGCTGAGCCTGAGCTATGTCCTGGTGTGGGCCGCGGCGCTTTTTTTACCGGCGCTTCATGAGCCTTTCCGCTGGGGGAAACTGGCAGGGGTAGTGCTTATCTTTAGCGGGCTGCTGTTTATTTGCTGGCCAGCGAAAAAGCCACGCAGCGGGCAGTAATCAGCGTATTTAAAACGGGCAGGGCTGGTTGCGGAGCGCCGCGCCGCCTGCCTGAATCCTGCTTTATAAAATACTCTTTTACATTCAAACACTTTCGTCCGGTTGCCAGCATAAAAAGAATGATAATCGTTCGTTTTAGCGGTATATTTGTTAATAATTATCGATATTGTTCTTATGGAGACGCTACGTGACAATTCGTTCCTGGATGTTGGCCAGCTCGCTGGTCATTTCTGCTGGCTGTGCGGCCACCACCTATCCCTTGCAGATTACCGATATGGATAATCAGAAAGTTACGCTGGATAAGGAGCCGCAGCATGTCATTTTGCAGGATGGCCGCGATGTTTTAGCCTTAGCGCTGCTGGATCGTGAAGATCCTTTCCGTCGCGTGGTAGCCTGGAATAATTTGCCGAAAAAGCAGGATCCGCAGACCTGGGATCTGCTGAAGAAAGCCTGGCCGGAAGCAACGAAGATCCTGGATATGGGTTTTAATGACCAGGGGCAGGTTAACCTGGAAAGCGTTATCGCTGAAAAGCCGGATTTGATGATCGCTCAGCTGCGTGCCAAAGCCGCGCTAAAGCAGACCGGCGTGCTGGATACGATGCAGCGGCTGCATATTCCGGTGGTGTTTGTTGATTATGAACTTCATCCGGCACAAAACACGGCTAACAGCGTTACCCTGCTGGGCAAGGTGCTTAATCAGGAAGCCCGTGCGAAAGAGTATACCGATTTTTATCACCAGCGCTGGGATGCTATCCAGCAGCAGATTGCTCAGGTAAAACAGAAGCCGACGGTATTTATTGAACCTATTGCGGGTAACTCGGACAGCTGCTGCTTTACTCACGGCCACAACGGCTGGGGCGGGCTGGTAGAGGCGGTTGGCGGCAAAAACATTGGCTCCAGCCTGCTGCCGGGGTCGTCAGGTTTTGTCGCGCTGGAAAAAATTATCGCCATGAAGCCGGACGTTTATATTATGTCGGGTTCTAAACGTCCAAATAATAACGTACTGCCGTTCGGTTATAACGTTTCCCTTAATGACGTCGCCGTTACCTTTAATAAACTGATTAACCGTACTGGCCTGCAGCAAATCACGCCGGTGAAAGAAGGCAGGGCATACGGTATTTATCATCATTTTTATAACCATCCCTACAATATTATCGGGATGGAGATACTGGCCAAAGATCTTTATCCAGCCCGCTTTGCGACGCTTAATCCCGAGGCCGATTTTCATCAGATCGTTACCCGCTTTACTAAGCTTCCTGACGACCCGGTAGTGCTGAGTTACGCTTCGAAGCAGCAATAAGGTTCGGGTAAACGGTCCGCTTATCCGGTTAGCCTCCGCTGCCAGAAGGCTGTAGTGTTGCTGCAAAAATGTCGAAATGTACGGACTGTGTAGGTTTATAAGCAGCTTGAAAGGCGACAACTTGTCGCCTTTTCGCGTTATGATCGCCGCAATTTTTTTGGATTAACGAAAATGTCAGAAACGTTCCCCCTGCTTAACGTGCAGGGTGTTACTTACAGCCAGCAGGGCGTAACCTTGCTGGCACCCGTTTCCTTTACGCTCGATGCAGGTGAGTTTGTCTGGCTGACCGGGCCATCCGGCAGCGGCAAAAGCACCTTATTAAAAATTATCGCCTCGCTGCTGGAGCCTGACGGCGGAACGCTTTTCTTTCAGGGCAGGGCAATAAGCGAGCTAAAGCCGGAAAGCTATCGACAGCAGGTTTCTTACTGCTTCCAGACGCCGGTTTTGTTTGGCGAAACGGTGTATGACAACCTGGCTTTACCCTGGCAAATTCGCCGAAAAAAAGTAGAGGCTGCGGCGTTAAAGAGCGGATTGCGCCAGGTCAATTTGCCGTCAGACATACTGCAAAAGAAGATCGGCCAGCTTTCCGGCGGAGAAAAGCAGCGGATAGCGCTGCTGCGTAACCTGCAATTCCTGCCGGATATTTTACTGCTGGATGAAATTACCAGCGCGCTGGATGAAGAAAATAAGCAGATCATCAATCAGCTCATTGCCGGACTGGTAAAAGAAAAGGGGACGGCGGCGATCTGGATTAGTCACGACGTGCGGGAAATCGGAGAGGCGCAGCGCGTTATCAGCCTTCGACCGCCAGCAAGGAGAGACGCCGATGAATCAGCATAATATTACCAATGAGTCGCTGGGGCTGGCGCTGATTCTGGTTCTGGTGGCGCTGTTCGTGAGCCGCAAAGAGAAGCTGGGGCTGGAAAAAGATATTATCTGGAGCGTGTCGCGCGCCATTGTGCAGCTGGTTATTGTCGGCTATGTCCTGAAATATATCTTTGACTTACAGAACGCCGCGCTGACGGTATTGATGGTGCTGTTTATCTGCGTTAATGCAGCCTTAAACGCCCGCAAGCGCAGCCGCAATATCGACAACGCGTTTGTGCTGTCGTTTATCGCTATTACGCTAAGTACGACCTTAACGCTGGTCATTTTAGTCATGAGCGGCTCGATTGAATTTATGCCGATGCAGGTGATCCCTGTTTCCGGCATGATTGCGGGCAACGCCATGGTGGCGGTAGGGTTGTGCTACAACAATCTGAACCAGCGCTTCAGCGACAATCAGCAAAAAGTACAGGAAATGCTTAGCCTGGGCGCTTCGGTCAAAATGGCTTCCGCCAGCATTATCCGCGACAGCATCCGTTCCGCGATGATCCCTGGCATTGACGCCGCCAAAACTGTCGGTCTGGTCAGCCTGCCGGGAATGATGTCGGGTTTGATTTTTGCCGGTATCGATCCGGTAAAAGCGATTAAATACCAGATTATGGTGACTTTTATGCTGCTGGGCACGGCCAGCGTGGCGACTATCGTGGCGGGCTATCTGGCTTACCGACGCTTCTTTACGCCCCGCGCGCAGCTGAAGCCGATGGAATAGAAGCGGCGTAAAACGAAAAATGGCGAACGATAATGTTCGCCATTAGTTTATCGACCGGATCAGAAGTTGATGGTCGCGGTAATGCCGCCCACAAACGCATCTTTCACTTCGCTTACCGCACCCGGTGAAGAAACGTATTGCAGGTTTGGACGCAGGTTCATCCAGTTAGTGACGTGAGCGTTATAGTAGATCTCATAGTCATATTCCGAACCGCTCTGGATAGGCAGATAGGTTGGATTATCATAGCTGTTTACGCCGTTTTCCTGATTGGTCTGACGCAGCATCTTGCTGTAATCGCTGTTGACGTGAATACGTGCCGCGCCAACGCCGATCTCATCTTCAGGACGAGCATCGAATGGGCCAGTCCAGACCAGCGCCAGCGACTGGTAGTTATCGGTTTTAGAGGTTTTATGATCGTTCATTACCCCCTGAGCCACGATGCCCAGACCGCGTTTGTTGTCGCCATTCATCGCCATCAGCTGCTGCTGTAACAGCAGATAGCCGCCGTAAGAGTGGTTATCTTCGCCGTACTGGCCGTCGCTGTAGGAGCTGTAGTTATTGCCTTTCACCGACGAGTAGTACATACCCACGCGGTAGTTACCGGCCAGCTTGTCCGGGCCAATTTGCGGTTCCCAGCCCAGTTCAACCGGGACCAGGTTGCCCAGCGTCGGGCTGCCATCCAGACGGAAGCCGTTGCCGGTGTCGTAGTTAGAGGCGGTCTGGTTATAGAAGCCAACCTGCAGGAATACCTCCGGCGTGAAATTAAACTTCACACGGCCGCCCCACTGGGAAACAGGCCAGTTATACCAGCGATCGCCGCGCCAGTTACCCGCCTGGCCACCGCCAAACGCCAGGTTCTGGAACTTGCTTGGCCAGCTGTCAAAATCTTCGCCCACGGTCACGCGACCCGCTTTTACTTCTACCGCATGATCGAAGAAGCCCTTATTCAGCCAGAACTGGGTCAGGCGCCAGGTCTGCCCGCGTCCCCAGACTTCCTGCACGGAAGAGAGTCCGCCGGAACGCGGATCGTTAATATACTGC
>Ga0153980_1000407_pt1 | contig 19724 bp, 16 predicted proteins | sample TSGA064MetaG_FD_104722 | JGI IMG/M metagenome (GOLD analysis project Ga0153980, IMG submission 104722) | Attine ant fungus gardens microbial communities from Georgia, USA - TSGA064 MetaG | ecosystem: Host-associated > Fungi > Mycelium > Unclassified | place: USA: Georgia, Magnolia Springs State... | reverse complement strand
TTTTCTTGCTCACTTCGCTTACGTTTTTTCCGTTTGGGGCGTTTTATCCGAATCTTTTTCGTCTTTTGTTCTTCTAGTTCAACTTCTGCCTCTAACAACTTCGCTGCTTCTTGTTTTAACTTATTAAAATAAAGGCATAATTGGATGGCAAGGTAATACCGGATTTGAGAGAAATTTTTTGTTAGATTTTGAACTAATTGCTGATAATCTTCTTCTTGCCATTTTTCTAAACTAGGATCTAACAGTTCGTGATCGTGTCTTTGAAAAATAAGCATGTCTTTTTTTACTAAATTATAACAAAACATTAAAAATTCTTTATCCGACCCGAAATTTGATAAATTATCAATTAATAATTCACGCACTCGATAAAGATTCCGCGTTTTTAAGTTATGCTCCAACTCCTCTAAGCGACTCTTTTGATCCATTTAAGCTCACCTCCTATGTAAGGTTGATCCAATGTATATTTTGTCGTTAGTCTATGCCTTCTTTAAATCAATTAGACAGGTTTAACTAATAACTGTGTTTAACATTGGACTCCTTTGCTACTATCATATGATAAGAGCCCAATTTGGTTACTCACCTCGAGGTAATTTGGGCTTAAAATCCTAGATGAGAAACGCCACCAGAGGATGTTCAATCGCAAAGTTCAAATTAAATTAGTCTTTAGCGATCATTCGACTTAATTGGATCAGTAGCGTGGGTATAAACGCCAAAAGATAAACTAATCCTAATTGATTTAAGTTAACAGGAACAATCATAAATAAAGGATGCAATGCAGGAGTTAATAAGATTAAATTTAACAAAATAAATCCGATTACAAAGGCTCCAATACTATAAAGATTTGAAAATATTCCAATTTTAAAGAGAGAATGAGTTCCCCGATTATTAAATCCGTGAAAGAGCCGTGCTAAACAAAGTCCAGAAAAAGCTAACGTTGCGGCAAGTTCCGAACTTTTTACTAATCCTATATAGTAAGCCATCATCGTCACAATCGCGATCAAGAGCCCACTGGTTCCAATTCTTTTTAATGATTGGGGATCCAGTATAAATTCAGCTTGATTTCTGGGCTTTTTATCTAATAATCCATTAACAGGCTTTTCCAAACCAATGGCAATGGCCGGTAAGCTGTCTGTCACTAAGTTAATAAATAACAAGTGGACAGAATAAAACGGAACGGGTAAAAGAAAAACGGACGCATATAAAACAGCTAGAATTGCGGCAAAGTTGCCCGATAGCAAATATATAATCGCATTTTTTATATTTTCATAAATACTTCGTCCATTTACAACAGATTTGATGATGGTCGCAAAATTATCATCCATTAAAATCATGGAAGCGGCATCTTTTGAGACTTCTGTTCCCATAATGCCCATTGCTACCCCAACATCAGCACTCTTTAAGGCGGGAGCATCATTAACGCCATCGCCCGTCATCGCCACCACATGTCCTAACTCTTGCCACGCTTTAACAATGCGAATTTTATGAGTAGGCGCTACACGAGCGTAAACAGAAATATGTGGCAGTTTTGCTTTCAGTTCATCATCTGATAAAGCGTCTAGTTCATTTCCGTCTAGCACCAGATCGTCAGTTTCATAGATACCGATTTGCTTAGCAATACTTTTAGCTGTCACTTTATGATCTCCTGTAATCATAACTGGTTTAATCCCTGCTCGTTTACAATCGAAAACGGCTCCAGCACTTTCTTCTCGTGGAGGATCCATCAAAGAGATAAGTCCTAAGAAAACTAATTCAGATTCATCAGCTAATTGAAGCGTTTCACTTCGCTGAACTTTATAAGCAAAGGCTAGCACACGCAATCCTTGGTTTGCAAATGTTTCATTGATTTCACTAATTTTTGTTAAATCTTCTTTTGTGATCGTTCTTTCTCCATCTTGTGTTAAAACAGATTGACAGCGTAATAACAGCTCATCTGGAGCACCTTTGACCAACATCGTGAGTTGCTCCTCAATTTTACCTAAAGTACTCATTAATTTTCGATCAGAGTCAAAAGGTAATTCACTTAAACGAGGATACTTTAACCGCAATGCTTCTTCGTCTAATTGATATTTCTCAACTAAGTCAACAAGAGCCAGCTCCGTTGGATCGCCAATTCTTTGATCTTCTGATGTCGTCGCATCACAACAAAGAGCACAAGCTAATAGCATCATTTGATCTAATGGGTTAGTTTGATCTAGGTCTGTTGCTTGGATTAGTTCATGACGAAGAAAAATTTGTTGAGCAACCATCTTGTTTTGCGTTAAGGTTCCCGTTTTATCTGAACAAATAACGGAAACAGCCCCTAACGTTTCAACACTATTAATTTCTTTCATAATGGCATTTTCTTTCGCCATTTTTTGAGTTCCAATAGCTAAAGTAATGGTTACGATAGAAGCTAAAGCTTCAGGTATAGCGGCAACAGCTAGTGCCACCGCAAACATCATAGCATCTAACAAGGGGACATCTTGAATCATATTTAAAGCGAAGACAACCAGACAAATCCCAATAATTAATAAGGACAGGCGTTGACTAAATCTATCTAAATCCCGCTGTAATGGTGTTTTTCTGTCTTTTGCTTCGTTCAATAAAGAAGCAATTTTACCGATTTCTGAATCCATCCCAATATGGGTAACAACTGCAATTCCGCGCCCGTAGGTGACTAAGCCACTAGAAAACACCATGTTGACTTGATCTCCCAATGGACAGTCATCAGTTGGGATTGGATCGGATAACTTATCCACACTTACAGTTTCCCCCGTTAATGCACTTTCATTAACTTGGAGGCTATAGGACTTTAAGATGCGCGCATCTGCGCTCACAACGTCTCCAGCCTCTAATAAAAGAATATCCCCTACTGTCAATTCATTGGATGGAATTTCTTGTTTAACTCCGTTGCGAATGACCCTTGCTTTCGGTGTAGAAAGAGATTTTAAGCTCGCTAAAGATTTTTGAGCTTTAACGGTTTGAACACTTCCCACGACGGCGTTTAAAATAAGAACTGCAAAAATAACGATCGTACTTTCCACATGATTACTAAACATGGAGACAATGGCTGCAATCATTAAAATAATGACTAATAAGTCTTTAAATTGGTTTAAAAAAACTAAACCTATTGAAAGCGGCTTCTCTTCTTGTAAAACATTTTCACCATACTTTTCCTGTCTCTTGTTAACCTCTTGTTTAGAAAGTCCTGCATCTGTGGTCTGTAATTCTTTTAATACGTTCTCTCCAGAAACTTGATAACATTTTGGCATTTAAAGGTTCCTCGCTTTCCATTACTCTATCCGACTCAAATGTTTCTAAATCGACTGTCCTCCTTTTATTTTTGCCTAAACCTTTAAATCAATACTCACAAAAAAAGAGTAGTCGCCACGAATTTGACACGAAAAAACGAGGCTCATTAAAAGTTTAGTCCTTTTAATAAGTCTCGTCTCTAAGATGAGGCCAGAATCAAAATTGATTCGGGTATGTTGACCTTCATCACACGCATCTGTGTTGACTACTCCCTTACTTATTGAAGATTATAACAGATAATCCTATTTTTTTAAACCCTTAATTTAAAAAATGAAAGAAATTTATTGATCATTATTCTTGCCATAATACTTAAGTAAGCTTAAATCACACATTTCAGCAACTGCTGAACGGGCATTAAATCTTGTTGATAAAAAAATTCCATTTTTTTGTGATCATTGGCTAATTCACTTAGTTGAATATGATTTAGGCGCAATGCTTTACCGTAAGCACGAATTTCTTGAAATAGAAGTTGGCCATATTTTTCTAGATTTAAATCGGTATCAAACACAAAGTCTTCAATTTGTAAATACTTATAACGTAGAATACCAGGAATAGAATAGATTTCAACGATTTCTATCAAAGCCATTCCTTTAATTTGTCCCTCCACTTCTAATACAATATAATTCGTCTTTTCCTCAGTAATCTTTTCTTTAACCCATTCCTCGCCCATACTTTTACCTTGAAAATTTTTAGGTTGAAGCTTATGTCGGTGTCGATTTAAATTAAAATGTAAAACATTTAAAGCTTCAACGTCATTTAGGTTTGCTAATCTAATTTTCAATTTTACATCCTCCTTGTTGTAAAAAGCGTAGAGCGACCCCCAGCTCAAATACCTAAAGAAAAAATCTAGTCACACTGGCATCCTGAAACCATCAATCGTAGCATTAGCGGTGTCTCGTCGATTTTATCCTGAAAAAATTTCGAGGCAACTGGCGCTCATGGCTAATGGTGACTCATTATTTAGCCTTAAGATTGTACGTGATGTTTAAAGATATGCTTACCCAGGAGTTTTATGAACTTTTAGACAAAAGCAAACAAAATGTGCTATTTCCCGCTGGAACCAAGGGCTCCTGCGCCTCTTTCTGATTTCATTTCTAGCAGTTCATCGTATGTTTTTTCTTTAATCTGTAGCTTAGGCACTTCAACCATCAGACACTGACAAATTGCTTTTTCATAAGGATACACCATGGCATCAGGAAAGTCCGCTGCCACCTCTGGTTTAGCAATAACTAAAGGCTCCTCATTGTGATTGGTAATCGCTATAAACCACTCTCCGCGATATCCAGAGTCAATAACGCCACACCGTTGCCCAATTCCTTTTGATCCAGTAGATCCACGCTCTTTTATAACAGCAACATAATCATTGGAAAAAGCCGATGCAATTCCTGTTGGAATCATTTTTGTTTCATGAGGCAATAGCTGCATAAACGGTTCTTCAAAACAAGCATAAATATCAAAAGCTCCATCTTCTAATCGCTTTGATGGAATAATTCCTTGTGCTTTTACTTTTGCAAAATAAATCGTCATTTATATCATCCTCTTTCTCTTATACTCTTTTATTCTGACCTTGCAATTGAACTCTTCTTCAACTTTTATTTCTTTACAGCCCGTGATATTATCCAGTTAATGATAGCGGCTTAACTGGACGCATCCCTTTGCTAGCGACGACTGGACATCAATAATTCTTTGATTGCTACTACCGCGGAACTTAAGCTTTAAATTTCGTAACTTTAAAACAAATTTCCCGTCCACTAATACATCACAATAGCTTAACATCTCTTGTCTCAAAGGATGGCTGACAATTTCTTCATAAGTATAACCAGAATAAATCCATAAATTTAATTGTCCTTCTTCTTTGATGCGCTTAATTAACTTTAATAAATCTTGATCGCGAATTTGATCCATCGGTTCCCCACCTAAGATGGTGACACCTAGGATGTTTGGATCTTGAAGTTGATTCATAAATTGATCTTCAACTTCTTTGGTCCATAAGTGGCCATATTTAAAGTTGCGATAGTCTTCATTGAAACAGCCCAAACATCGATGGGTGCAGCCGGAGACAAACAAACTTGACCGAACACCTGGACCATTGGCAATATCAAATTTTCTAATTTGTGCATAATACATGACCCCCAACTCCCTACTTATCAATTCCTATGTTCAAGTTTACCATAGAGAGCGCTTTTTATGCGAATAAAAAATCTCTCCATGATTAACCTATTGAAGAAATGGAATTTTTCCAACCCAAACTGTAAGGTGATTCATGGTAGAGAACACTTTTTAAAGCTCATGAGATCTTACTACAAAAATAAAACAAGTACTAGTAAACATCTAACTAGCACTTGTTAATTTTATAAATGTAAGACACGATTTTTTATTTCAGCTGTCTTTCCTTTATTCCAAAAATTATCACCTAAGTAGCCACAAGTTCGTCGAATCACATTCATTTTTGCTTGATCTTGATTGTGACAATTAGGACATTCCCAAACAAGATCATCATTAACTATAATCTCACCTTCATAGTGACAAACATGACAACAATCCGATTTCGTATTAAATTCTGCATATTGAATATGATGATAAATATAATTGACTAACTGATTTAACGCTTCAAGGTTATGGGCCATATTAGGAATTTCAATATACGAAATACATCCTCCTGTGGAAATCGGTTGGAATTTAGCTTCAAAGCTTAATTTAGAAAAAGCATCAATTTCTTCACGAACATCAACGTGGTAGCTATTCGTATAATAGCCTTTATCGGTTACATCTTCTATCTCACCAAACTTTTGCAAATCAATTTTAGCAAAACGATAACAAAGCGATTCTGCCGGACTTCCATACAGACCAAAGCCAATCCCTGTTTCTTGTTTCCATTTACTCGTAGCTGCAGCTAAGCGATTCATGACTTTTAAAGCAAAGTTTTCACCTTCTGGTGCCACATGAGATTGACCAGTCATTAATTTTGTTAATTCATAAAGACCAATATAACCTAAAGAAATCGTTGAGTAGCCATCAACTAATAGAGAATCTATGGTTTCCCCCTGCTGTAAACGAGCGATCGCGCCATACTGCCAATGAATAGGTGATTCATCTGACAGCGTTCCTTTTAAAGCGTTATGACGGCACATTAACGCCTCGTAGCACAAGTCTAAACGGTTATCTAATAGTTTCCAAAACTTAGCTTCATCACCTCTGGCAATAATGCCAATTTGCGGTAAGTTTAAACTGACAACACCTTGATTAAAGCGTCCTTCAAACTTATACTCACCTGCTTTATCTTTCCAAGGTGATAAAAAGCTCCGACACCCCATCGGACTAAAAACATTACCTTCGTAGATTTTTTTCATTTCTTTAGCTGATATATAGTCAGGATATAACCGTTTCGCGCTACATTTAACAGCAAGTTCTGTAATATAATCATACTTTCCGCCTTCTAAAGCATTGTATTCATGTAAAACATAAACTAACTTCGGAAACGCTGGCGTTGTATAAATGCCTTCTTCATTTTTAATCCCTTGAATTCTTTGCTTTAAAACTTCTTCAATGATGAGTGCGACTTCTTCAGCATACTCATCTTGATCATCTAAATTTAAAAACAACGTGACAAATGGGCTTTGACCATTGGTTGTCATGAGCGTATTAATTTGATATTGAATGGTTTGCACACCTGAGCTCAATTCTTTTTTCATCAACGTATTAACTATGGTCTCTAACTCTTCTTGTGTTTTTATAGTCTCTTTCAGCATCTCGTTATACTTAATTTTACTGCGACGTAAATACTTACCTAAGTGACGGATATCGATGGACTGCCCCCCGTATTGACTGCTAGCAACTTGAGCGATGATCTGTGTCATGACTGTACAAGCGACTTGAAAGCTTTTAGGGCTTTCAATCATTCGTTTATTAATAACCGTTCCGTTATCTAACATATCTTGAATATTGATTAAACAACAATTAAAAATAGATTGCATAAAGTAATCCATATCGTGGAAATGAAGCACTCCTTCGTCATGAGCTTGAACAATACGAGCTGGTAGCTTTTTTCTTCTCGTAATGTCTTTTGAAACTTCTCCAGCAATTAAATCTCTTTGCGTTGAAGCAATCATCGGATTTTTATTGGAATTTTCATTCATGACATCTTCATTACTTAAAGCAATTAAGCTTAAAATACTATCGTCCGTCGTATTGGTTTCACGCTTAAAATATTGAATGGCTCGGTATCCTTCATAAGCTTTTGCTGTGAGCTCATGTCCATTTTCTATTAATTTCAAATAAACATAAGTTTCAATTTGAAAAATAGTTGGAGTCGTATTAAGCTTTTCAAAAGTTAAGTTAATTTCGTGGGCTATTTTTTTCGCTACTGCTTCATCAATGACACCACTCCCATATCTCATTGCCTTTAGTATAGCTTGATAAATCTTTGTTTCATCAAAGGCAACCTTGCTACCGTCTCGTTTAATGACCATGCGCATCCAAATCATCTCTCCCCACTTAAATTCCTCGTTCTTCTTCTATTTTAAAACTCGTGCCCAAAAAATGCCACTAATTTGCTTTAGCTTTTATCTATTAAAATCTTATTTCATACTACTAAAAAAAACGCCAAAATACAAGCTTGACTTTCCGATTTTAATTTGCTTAAAAACAAATCCAAAATATATCTTTAATTATAACACGATTTCAAAAGCTGTTCTAAATAAAAAAAGGCAGAGATATTAGATCAGCAATCTCCTGCCTTTTTTATACTTGTTATGATCTTCGCCTTATCATCCAACCGATGATAGCAGCTATGAGAAAGATGAGACCGTTAACTAAGACAACGCTAGCGCCAGCTGGTGTAGCATAGACGTATGATAACGTAATGCCAAAAAAGAAACACACCACTGAGATGACAGCTGACGCAATCATAACTCCCTTAAAGCTGTGAAAAATTCGCATCGCACTTAACGCAGGAAAAATAATTAAACTAGAAATAAGCATGGTTCCCATAATTCTCATCCCTAGGACGATGGTAACAGCTGTTAAAAAAGCGATTAAGATATTGTACAACTCCACTTTTACACCTGTTGCTCTCGCAAAACTTTCATCAAATGTAATGGCAAATATTTGATCGTAAAAAATAACAAATAAACTAAAAACAATAACGGATAAGATAATGCTCAATTGAACATCGCTTTGGGTCATGGCCAAAACACTCCCAAACATATAGCTACTCACATCAGCATTGAGACCACTGGTTAAAGAAGTGACTGTAACACCAACTGCAATAGAGCTGCTGGAAATTAAAGCAATGGCTGCATCCCCATTTATCTTACTGTTTTGGCTAATCCGTAACAAGAAAAAAGCAGCGGTGACGACCACAGGAACAGAGATTTGCAACGGTGCCATATTCATAGCAAGAGCCACTGATAAAGCTCCAAACGAAACGTGGGCTAATCCATCTCCGATCATCGAAAATCGCTTTAAAACTAAACTGACACCCAGTAGGGAAGCGCAAAGTGAAACGATACCACCTACGATAATCGCACGAACGATAAAATTAAAGGAAAACATTTCTTGCCAGATACTAATCATGGGCTAGACCTCCTCGATGACACTTAGCTAACTCTTGTTGCTGATACTCCTCCACAGAACCATAAAACATGACTTCTTTTTGGAGATGTAAAACTTTTGTAGCATGAGTTAAGCCACTACCAATGTCGTGAGTAATCATGATGACAGTCAGTCCCAATTCATGATTCAATTTTTGAATTAATTGGTATAATCCAGCTGTTGTTGCCGGATCAAGTCCAGTTACCGGCTCATCTAATAATAAAATTTTTTCAGTTGCACATAAAGCTCGTGCGATTAAGGCTCGCTGTTGTTGACCCCCTGATAAATTCTGAAAAGACTTATTCCTTAAATCTGCAATTGCTAATCGCTTCATATTCTGTAAAGCTCGCTCTTTTTCTGCTTTAGAATAAAAGGGGCGCCATTTACGCTTATTTAAACAGCCTGACAACACAACTTCATAGACTGAAGCGGGAAAGTTAAGCTGAGCCAAAGTTTTTTGAGGTAAATAGCCGATTTCCTCACGATTAACAGTAGAAGCAAAATAGATCTGGCCACTTTTAGGCTTTACTAAACCTAAAAGGGCCTTAACTAACGTACTTTTTCCCGATCCATTTTCTCCCACAATACAGAGATATTCGCCCTCGTTCAATTGAAAGCTAATATTTTTTAAGGCGACTGTCTGCTCATATTGAACAGTCAGTTGATGAGACGATAAAATTTTCATTTTAGTTCAGTCCTAGTTTTAGATTTTCCACATTTTGTTGCATGAGTGATAAGTAAGTAACACCTGCTTCTAATTCTTCATTGGAAACGTTATGTAGAGAATGTAATAATAACATAGTTGCCCCTGTTTCGTCACTAATCATTTGTGAAATTTGTGGATTAACTAATTCTTCATGAAAAATAGCTGGTATCTCAAGCTCTTCAATTTCAGTTATCATCTGAGCAACTAAGGCTGCACTTGGCTCTGTTTCAAAAGGTGCTGCTACATAATTTAAGCCATATTCATCCATTAAATAATGCATGGCAAAGCGGCCCCCATGATATATCGTGTCATGTTGTGCCTGTTCAACTACTTCTCTGAAGTCTGCATCTAACTGATTAAGTTCATCTAAATAAGCTTCAGCATTTTCTCGATAATAAGCTTCATTTTCTGGATCAAGCTCAATTAAGGCATTTAAAATATTATCTACCATCACCTTAGCATTTACTGGACTAGTCCAAATATGTGGGTCGTGATCGTGGCTGTGATCACATCCCTCGTGGTCATGGTCGTGATTGTGGTCATGATCGTGATCGTGGTCATGATCGTGATGATGGTCGTGATCGTGGCCATGATCGTGATGATGGTCGTGATCGTGGTCATGATCGTGATGATGGTCGTGATCGTGGTCATGATCATGATGATGGTCGTGATCGTCCGTCGCTCTTAATTTAATATTATCAGATACATCTAAGACAGAAACATCATCGTTATCAATACTCTGAGTAATTCGATGCGCCCATGGTTCCATCTCTTGTCCTGTGTAAATAAATAAATCTGCCTGATTAACGGACACAATGTCTGAAGGTGTGGGTTCAAATGAGTGAGCATCAACCCCTATAGGTAATAACTTGGTCACTTCCACTTTCTCCCCTGCGATTTGACGAACAAAATCATATTGTGGAAATAGTGTTGTTACCACTTGTAGTTTCTTGGCATCAGCATCAGATTCTGTATCTGGACTCGGTTCATCGGTGCTTGTTCCACAGCCTACTAATATAAATAATACACTCATGAAAGCGCCTAAGTAAATCTTTAAATTTTTCATTTCTTCTCCTCCTATCATTTAAAAAACTAAGAGATAAATTATGCTTTCTATAAAATTTCAGAGCGTGTCTGAAAATGATGCAGATGACTTACAAAAAATGAGTCTAGGCAACCCGAAGCTAGACGTTGGGACCCAGTGAGGTGCATCTAGGTAAGACGCTGGAACCTAATGGGCGCTCATCAGAATCTTTTTCAAAAAGCTAACCTTATTTGCCAACTAGGATCATTTTCAGACACGCCCTTAGTTAACACTTAATAATTGGGATTAAGCAAGCCCCAAAATTTTATAAAAATATATCTCAAAGCTGTATGACTTTACATTTAGCGTCATGATCGTGACGCCTTAGTCATTATAGCATAAAAATAATTAATTGATAATAGTTATCACTTTAAATGAATACATGTGCATTCGCTCATATTAAGTTACATCTAAAAGGGTGGCTTCAGTGTTTACCTGATTGTCAACCTGAAATTATAGATTACGCTTTGTAGGCTTGGTTCGTTTTCCAAGGGTAGGATGCATCCGCTTTTCTTTATCGGCACTACAAAAGGCGGAGATCTTAATTCATAAGTTTGTGGTAATTCAGGATTATTGTGATATGAGTCATCTTTTAAAGGCAAACTCATTTGGTTAGAAGAACCTGAAGTCGATGCCAATGCTTGTTCCACCACAGTAATCAACGAATCGATGGACTGGTTCTGATCATCTTCTAGCCAAATCTCTATTTCAATTTCGTCACCTTTTAGTTGCTTGGTTAAAGGATTTCCCACCTTTACGTCCAAAACCAAGAGATTAGCTGCTGGAGGTGGGCTTTGTTTTTTGACATCTGACCGCTCTTGTTCTTTAGGTTCAAGGTGTTCTTCTTTCCCTATTCTTTGATTTAAAGTCTCTTGCTCTTTACTCAGCCAGGCAAAAGCTCCTCGAAAATTTATTCGATTCATCCTGACTTTCTTCTTTTGTTTAACTAGCTAGTAAGGAGAAAATCTAACTATTGCCTGAATTGTAGAAAGTGTTTTTTAATCATTTAGTTAGCTTTTATTCTCTTGTTCATAGTATATCTTAAATTTTAAGTTATTTTTTATCTTTATTTAGTTAGTTTTTCCCGGTTAGTAACCAAAAGATCTTAACGCTAGACTTGTTTTGAACTGCTGTCATCACTCATATTTAGGATTAGGTGGATTGAATCTAAAATAAAAGACAATAGTCATTCTTTTTTAGTTACCCCTTAGCCGTATTAAAGATTAGTAGCTAACCTTATAAATGGACAATTCATGAGTCAAAGCATTTTGTTATCTCCTTATAAATGTTATACTAGATAAGATAATAAACGATTGAGGTGAAAAGGATGAAACCAAACTATGAATTAATGATTAAACAATTGGGGAGTCTCTTAACAAATGAACTTAACACGATTAGTATACTAGCAAATGCATCTGCTTTAATCTACGAAACATTGCCAAATATTAACTGGGCTGGATTTTATCTGTATGACGAAAAGGAAAATGAACTGATCTTGGGACCTTTTCAAGGGAAAGTAGCTTGCATGCATATTCCAATGAATAAAGGGGTGTGTGGGACTTCTGCTCATAAAAAGGAAACGTTAGTTGTGGACGATGTCCATACCTTTAAAGGACATATTGCTTGCGATAGCGCTAGCGAATCTGAAATTGTCATTCCCATTCTTAAAGATCAGGATCTATTTGGTGTTTTAGATATCGATGCTCCTATGAAGAATAGATTTAGTAGTGAAGATCGCTTATATTTAGAGCAATTTGTAAAGGTATTAGAGCGTCATATAATGGATTCAATATCATTGAATTAGGTTCAGACTATCTTCCCGTAGTCGATAGTTAGGTGATCCCCACTTTTAAGGTGGACTATTTATAAAGCCATTGCCGGACTAAATCAGAAGATTCAAGTAAGATCCCAATCATAAACTGGATCTTGCTTGAATCAAAAAACTAGTTATCCATCATAAAATCGATCTCAATCTAGCCTAACCCTTAACCTCATCCTACAAAAACATGACAAGAGCACCCCTAAATGCTAAATGATGTTAACTTACTAATTTACATGATAGCTGTATTCAGCGGGTTCCAGATCTTTTTTTCATAGTAGGAAGTAAATGGTTAGGTTTAATCTTACTCTCTATCGCCTTCACTTATTCCTTGTTAATGGTTTTTTTATGGTCGTGTTTGACGTAATGAGATACCTAGGCTCGTTTAGTTATTAACATTGCGACTTACCATTACGCTTGTGGTCAAAAGATAAATCAAACAGCCTCCTTAGAGCAGACAAGTGATTCATACTCTAATAAATAGAAATAGCTTTATGATTGAAAGGGACTATCCGTCAATCCTGAAGCTATTTTTTATGACCTTTCACCTCTTTAAAAATATCAGAAAATGAAGCCATGCTTTTATTTGTTCTAATAATAAAGGTCGTTTTTTATTAATCTCCTATTTGCGGTATACTCTCAGACCTTCTAATCATTCATCATATTTATAAATGAGTAGTTGAAATCTCATGGTCATATCAAGATTTTGTTTGGTTATCTTTTTTACTTGAATATAATAACTCTCTTTTAACATTGTAATGTAATAGACACTTTAAATCACTAACTGCCAGCACTATTTACTTTAACTTTCGCCCTTACTTTCTCGCTTAACTTTTTAACTAAATCTTTAACTAAATAAAACCTTGACTTGGTATTTATTCAATATTAAGATTTCAGTCACATATCGTCGTGAAGTAACGAACGATATAACTATTAGCAAGGACTATAATGTCAAAGAATTTTAACGCTAAAGCACAAGAATGATCCTTTGAGATTTAAATGGAGTCTAAGACCGTTTCTCCCAAGTAGAATTCATAAAAAAAATGGACAAAAATTAGTCCTTTTAATCGATTAGATCATGTAAACAAATTCACCCAGGATAGCCTTTAATTCCGTAATAAGATTATCCAATGGTTACAAGCACTTTGGCACTTTGTATACGGATACGGATGCTTTTAACAACTTCAACTATTAGCTAAAAAGCTATTTCTTAAATTGATTTGTCAATCGTTTTAATTTACTGCTAAAAGTCTCTTTCATAAAAGAGTGGCGACACTTTGGGCATGTGACTTGAACTCGTTTTGCCTTTCTTGGAACTCGCAATTTTTGCTGGCATGATTGACAGTTAAAATAACGATATTGACGATTATCTTTAACTTTAAACTTAAAACGGCGATACTGATTGGTCCATTTAGATTGAATAGGGTACCAGTATTTTAAAAACATAATGTTTTCTTGATGTCGCTTCAGCTTATTTTTGGAAAAAACCCGTGCCAACCCGATAAAACTAGGGATATAAGCTAATAGGACGACCCATGGCCAAGGAAGCCGTTGTAAAAATAGCTGTAAAATAATTGCTACGAAAAGGAGAAAGACCGTGAATTGATCGACCCCTACTCTACCTTCCATAAATTTTTGTAACCATTTCATCTTCATCACCTCTGTTATCATTCATTTAAGGTCATCTTATACTAGCCTTGATAAAATCAAGATATGGCTTATCTTTAAAATCGATAGACTTCTACTACTATTCTTAATTACAACCATATGTTAGGACAGTGTATCACTTTTGTATGAACTCAATATTAATTAACATAAAAAAGACCTTTGATTTACCCAAAAGGTCATTTTCAGTTGTTGCTTTTTTAAATCAATTGAAACTTCTTAAAACTATTAGCTAAACCATCGCACTCTACCTCATCCGTGACATAATCAGCGCTTTTCTTTAATCTTTCCTTAGCGTTACCCATGGCAATTCCAACTGCACAATATTCAAGCATTTCCAAATCGTTTAGCCCATCTCCAATTGCGATGGTTTGTTCTTTTGTTAGCCCTAAATGATTTAAAAGCGTCTTGATAGCTGTCCCTTTATGAATACCTGGAATCATAATCTCACCACTATTTTCTCCAAATAGCGGGACTGTACATTGAATGACGCTAAACTTTCCCTCAAATTGCTCTTTAATTTGAGCAAAAGAAACCTGCTTAGGTTCTAAAAAACAAGCTTTATTCACATCATCACCATATAAATTTTGCTCCAAAAATCATAACATCTAAAAAATGATTCATATGATCTCGTACTTTTTCTCTTTGTTTTTCAGCCACCGCTTCTACTAAATCATTTAATTGAACTCTTAAATTTTTACTTGCATATAGGCCACCATTGGATTCTAAATAGAAATTAATTCCCTTTTCATTAAAGTAATCCACCATCATTTTGACATCCTCTGACGCAAACTTTTTATGAAATAGCATTTCATCACCTATCTCGACAAAACCACCACCCGCTCCGATCACTCCATCAAAGCCAATTTCCAATATAAAGTCATAAATTTCTGCTTTTGAACGACCGGTACATAAATAAAGTAAATGCCCATTTTTTCTAGCTTGAATGCAAGCTTCTCTTGCAGAATTAGGGACTTTACCTTGATCATCGACTAACGTGCCATCAATATCTATAAAAACAATTTTTTTCTTCATGCCATATTTTCTCCCATCTTAATTTTACGCTTCCACTAAACCAAAACAAGCCTTTAACCTATTAATTGAGATTAAAGGCTATGTTGATAAAACTTGTTTCAGTGAGCCAAATTAAATTTGTTAGTCTTTTAAGCTCGCTCCATTGGTTGCAATGACTTTTTGATACCAATAAAAAGATTTCTTTTTGTAACGCTCTAACGTCCCTGATCCATCATCATGGCGATCCACATAAATAAATCCGTAACGCTTTTTAAGCTCGGCTGTTGAGGCACTGACTAAATCTATGCATCCCCATGACGTGTAACCCATTAAGTCTACACCGTCTTCAATTGCTTCTCTAACTTGGATCAAGTGATCGTTTAAATACTTAATGCGGTAATCATCCATCACCGTTTTAGTCCCATTTTCATCCTCGATTAATTCATCCACTGCACCTAATCCATTCTCAACAATAAATAATGGTTTTTGATATCGATCCCAGAATTGATTTAAAACAAACCGCAATCCTTTAGGATCAATTTGCCATCCCCACTCGCTTGCAGCTAAATGCGGGTTGGGAACACCTCCCAAAAGATTGCCTTTACCTTTCACTTTTTTCTTTGGATCTGCTGTTTCACAAATACTCATATAATAGCTGAAAGAAATGAAATCAACCGTATGTTTTAAAATTTCCTCATCTTCTGGAGCAAACTTAATCTCAATGTTATTTTCTCGGAAATATCGTTTCATATATCCCGGGTAAACCCCTCGAACATGAACATCAGAGAAGAAATAGTTTAAATGCTCTGCTTCCATGACAGCAATCATATCATCTGGATGCGGCGTTAAAGGATAAGTTGGCATACTTAAAACCATACAACCGATTTTAAAATTTGGATTAATCTCATGACCGATTTTAGTCGCTAAGGCACTAGCCACCAACTCATGATGCACAGCCTGATACAAATCTTGCTTACTTAACTTTTTAGGATCGGTATAAATACCACCACTCATAAAAGGAGCGTGTAAAACAGAATTAATTTCATTAAACGTTAACCAATAGGTTACTTTATTTTGATAACGAGTAAAAATAGCTCGAACATAATTCTCATAAAACCCGATTAACTCACGACTCGTCCACCCATCATATTTTAACGCTAAGTTTAACGGTGTCTCATAATGAGAAATTGTAACCAACGGCTGGATCCCATGTTTTAAACATTCATCAAACACTCGATCATAAAACTGTAACCCCGCTTCATTTGGTTGGGCATCATCTCCATTAGGGAAAATTCGCGACCAGGCAATGGATAATCGAAATGTTTTAAATCCCATTTCAGCAAATAACTCAATATCTTCTTTGTAGCGATGATAAAAATCAATTCCTACTAATTTCATATTATCTTTCGTAGGCCCTTTTGCAACGGTAATCGGTCCAAATCCACCTTTAGGTGTCACATCTTGAACAGACAATCCCTTGCCATCTTGATTATAAGCTCCTTCGCACTGATTAGCGGCAGTTGCGCCTCCCCATAAAAATCCTTCTGGAAACCGTTTCGTCATGGTAACACTCCTCTTCATTTAGTGATTGGTTAATAAATTAGTTATAACATATCTTCCATAGTAACTCAATGAAAACAACAGCAGAGAACCTTTTTCGGTACATCCCATCAGAAAATTTCTAAATTATTAAAAATTTTGGAACAGTGTTTCAGGCAATCCTACCTTATTATTACTAATCTAAGATGGGATTAACAATTGATGAGTTATTAATATGTTCTATGCTCTTTGTTGTAACTTTCTTTTTTCTGATCTTAAACCTTCTCTTCTTTTTTTGTGTGTTTAACACACTTTAAAGCTAAAGAAAAGCGTGTCATTAGTTAAGACACACTTAATCTTACACTCAAAACTTAGTTGCAGAAGATATAGTGATTGAATTCCTTATCTGTTATAGCTCTCTCTTAACATCTTAGCTTACGATTAAGAACGGGTATAAATGTCAAAATATTTAAATTCCTATCCTCATATTTATTCTTCATCCGTCACCCTAGTGGTACTTGTTGTAACGACCACGTAATCGTCGCTTTATAATCCGTCGCTTTTGCACCAGTTAGATTCCTACCCAAAAGAATCCCTTCATCTGTTTTCCAAGACACAATGGTAGTTCCACTCCCTGCTATTCCATTCGCTATAGGTAATGAACCCTTCCCACTTAATGGGACTGAAACTGGATAAGCCTCGCTATTTTCTTTATACACAAAAGCATCCCACTCAGCTCCTCCACCTACCGGAGTCAAAAAACTAGCACTAACTTTTAGTTCCCAAGGTGAACCCTGTGCCCTTGTATCCTCTATTGATAGACTCCATAACCCCCATTCATCACAAATTCACCACGTTGTTGAACTCGCACGCCTCCCCCAGAATTTCCAGCTGTATTCTCTCGAATGACAGCCCCCTCTTCCATCACAAAAATGTTACTAATCCCTTCTAGAAAGACACCTCCCCCACCAATCTCAGCTGTATTATTTTGAATGGTAGCTCCTTCTTTCATGATAAATTCGATATTAGAACCGTGTGTATAAACTCCGCCTCCAATAGTAGTTGATCTGTTATTTTGAAGTACCGATCCTTTTTCCATCGTAACCGTACACAATATTCCTAATGAAATCCCTCCACCAACATCATGTCCATCAAGAGTAATCGCTTCTAATGTTAGTTGCCCTCTTTCTACATAAAAATGACGTGCATCCGCTTCTCCTTTCCACTTTAGTGTAGCCGGATGATTAATATCTGATTTTATAGTAATAGGCCTTGATATCGTGATAGTTTCTGTCATCTCTATATCCTCTGTGACATAAATCACTTGCTCTCCACCGCTTAGGGGATTATAGATGGCACTTTGCAATTCAACAAAGTTATTTACAGTTGTATACTCATTGGACAACATCACCCTTTCATCTATTTCAGTTTCCATTTCAGCTTCTATTTTATCCTCTATTTTCACAGCTTTTATTTCATCTTCAATGTCCACTTCTTTTATTTCATTGTCCACCTCTAACCCATCCATGCTAATCTCATGAACCGTGTTAGACAAAACCAATATGGATGACATATAATTTAAGATTAATATTGCAATTGCTATGAGTGAATATGCCTTTTTCATTCCTTTATCGATCCTCTCTATACATCGTTCTTTAGTTGTAATATTTTAACAAAAAATAATAATACCAAACAAACTAATGCCCTAACCATTGAACAAGGGATACAACTCATATTAAAAGAGGAGCAGACGCATCCCCACTCCCCTTAATTACACGTTGAAGCCATGTACCCATTAGTTTAATTGTATTAAGGCATCATACAAAAGTTTAGTTAAATATAAGCATATAAAACTAAATAACGCTAACATTATGTCCATATTAACATTACCTAGGTAGGAACTCCCATAACATATGCTCGCTGTGCACCCAGTGTCACTTTACAACTGTACCCTTCTCCAGCCCAATTATTAAAAATATTTTACTTACATATCCCCAACCCCAAAAAACTACCCTAGATAAAATGATAGGTCATCATTTAATAAGAATTGTTGAGCCATGCATAAAATCTTTGTAGAGTTAAAAGAAGCATTAAAAAGATTAACATACCAACATACCTTAAGCATATTTGTGTAAACTAATGATTAATTTATTTGTCGTTCTCAATGGATTTAAACAACTGATGATATTCATTTATATCTTCATAGACTTGATTACTTTTTAAAATTCCTTCCATGTTTTGCGAAAATAAGATAGCAAAAAGGACGTTGAAAATATACTTAACCGACGTTTCAAAAATGATAGGACCCATATCATTAAATCGTAACACATTATAGACTGATAAATGTTCTTGACTCATCTTAGCTAAGGTCGAATGCCTAGATTCAGTAAGAACGATGGTTGGTACTTTTCTTTCATTTAACAAGGTCATGGTTCGCATTAAGTATACGTTTTCTCCCGTTCGACTAATGATAATCGCTACGTTATCATCATCAGGAACTGCTGCTTGCATAAACTGAGCATTTGAACCGTCATGAACGACACTCATCTTGCCTGCACATAAAAAATTGACACAAGCATTTTTAGCTAGGTGAAGATTATTATCAAAGGCATAAAAATCAATGCGCTTAGCTTGTTCTAACAACCTAGTCACTCGTTGTAATTGCAACGCATCCAAACCTTTTTTAGTCTGTTCAATGGCTGTCATTTCAAGAGCAGCCATTTTATTCATCACATCTGTTACTGTATCATCTTTTGTAATCGGGTTTGTTTTAGAAACACAGTCTATCATCGGATTCTGATTGATCTCTTGTAAATACTTGATCTTGAATTCTGCATAGCCACTAAATCCAAGCTTTTGGCAAATACGAACAATCGTTGCGGGTGATGTAAAGGTCAAGTCTGCTAATTGGCGAGAAGATAGCTTTTCAAACTCCTCTGGATCGTCTAATATATAATCAACAACTTGCTGTTCTGTTATCGTTAACTTCTTTAGCTTTTTTAATTCTTTTAATT
>Ga0153980_1000406_pt1 | contig 19731 bp, 27 predicted proteins | sample TSGA064MetaG_FD_104722 | JGI IMG/M metagenome (GOLD analysis project Ga0153980, IMG submission 104722) | Attine ant fungus gardens microbial communities from Georgia, USA - TSGA064 MetaG | ecosystem: Host-associated > Fungi > Mycelium > Unclassified | place: USA: Georgia, Magnolia Springs State... | reverse complement strand
TCGACCACAAGCTCACCATCTACCAGCGTGTCCATGAGCGGATTCACGGGATTTTCATGATGGGGAAAGTAAAGACCGCTCAGTTGACGATAAGTATTGTGACGATCAATCTATTAAATATAACTATCAGTAAAAAAATTGTACCATGCATGTTGTATACCCACAATATAAACCGTCTGCTCATCAGACGTAGGATCCGTCAAAACTAACAGTAGTACGCGAACACCGTCGGACTTTTCGCATACCCAGAAACTGAAACAAGGAGTAAATGGAAAGCTGGGCAGAAGTACTTGAGAACTTGCTCGTGGGATTCTAGCCTTGCCAAATCTGTTACAGAGAAACTAACTGGCTGACTGCCTGGAAAGCTGGGCCGAGTATGAGCTGCCATAGCTGAGCCTGAAGTCAGCCGAGACCCACCGCTCGGAATCCATATGGCATAATCTGCCAACGCGATTTTTAAGCCAACGCTCCTGGTCGGAATTCCGTGCGACAAGATCTCCTGGAAGATCAGGAATGATAGACATAGAAAACAAGGAATAGATGACTACGAGTCGACAATGTGAGCTTGGGCCAATATTACCTAAAGTGAAGAACGGACCAATCAAGGATAGAGGTCCGTGCACAAAGCATGTAATGTTCATGAAAATATCAAGAAATGGAAGTTGATTATGACAATGCTACAGCGACATAGTAAAAGTAGAAGTATGAGGTGTGAAATCCCTATCGGTCCTCAGCCCATTCCTGAAAAAAAGGATGAACATGAACAATCCTCCATGAGGCCACAAGACGATCACTACTCACGTTCTCTTTCTTGATCTGCGCCTAATTTACACGATAGCAAGTTAGTCAATGTTTTCCTTGTAATGATAATGTTTCCTACCTCCTCCTCGGGGGTGAAGTCATTGGCGATATTGAAAAGCTTACGAATTTCTTCAGGTGTCTTTCCCTTGATCATGTTCGCAACAGTCTTGCAACCAACATCACTTAGACAATTATTGGGAACGTGGTTAAGAGAAGGTCCAAGGATAAGCTCACAGAAGGGGTTTGATATCAAGGTAGTTGGCAGCAAGAATAATCTCAAAGAGCATCTCCTGGTCCACGGTGATGAACTTCTGGTCCCATTCGCTGATATCAGTAGTTCTCTTGCGGGTCTCATCTTGACCAGACTCGGAGTCAGTGGAGGGGAGGACCTCGTCTCTGTGCTTCTCGCAATACTCCAGGACCTAGAGTTGGCTAATGTCAAGATCGCAATTCAATAACGCGCTCCAACCACTGACCTTCTTCATCACACTCGAGCTCACGTTTGGTAGTGGTATGGCTTGGTCAGATTCACCGACATCTGCAAAAGGAAAGCCGAATTAAGATGTGTGACATGTTGAAGGAGAAATCGAGACATGCCCTCAAGCATGTTCTTGATGAGAATACTGCGCTCTGCGACTTGTTTGTCAACCTGGAACTTTTCGTTATCAGATGTGACGAGGAGAACCATTGTATGGAGGGGAGAAGAAGATAAAAGTGGATAGTGAAGGGGACAGTAATATATGAATCCTGGTCGGTGATTGCCGGGTACGCGGTCCAAGTGTGGTTTTCTGTATCGGCTGCGACATGTCCTTTCTGACTCGTATTGCTCATGCCGTCCACTCGCCTTTCTCCCTCCTCGGTTTGTTGTTTATGACTAATTCCTCCTGGTACTAACCGTCCATCTAGGCTCAGTCAGAACTGCAACGAAAAGGGCAGGAGGTACCGTTCAAAATCATGGAGGCTCTCCTGGCAAGCGTCTTGGTATCAAAAAATTTTCGGGTTCGTAATGTGGACCATTTTTGTCAATCACCGGCTTATTTTTTTCCAGACCAACAGGTGATTCCCGGCAGCATCATTGTGCGACAACGGGGCACATTGTTCCACCCAGGACAGCATGTGTGTGACTTTGTACTGGATATCGATCTCTCACTCTCACGACGGTTATCAGGTCAAGATGGGACGGGACCACACAGTATACGCCGTTGCACCTGGGTTTGTTCGATTTTATAAGGAAAAATGGATGCGAGGCACCCGACGATTTGTTGGTGTCGTGCTGGAACGTGGAGAGGTCCTTCCTCGTGATGAGGCTGAGCGTGGTCGCAGCCGTTATTTCGGCCTTGTCAACGTTAACCTCAATGTGGATAAGCCTTCTGCAGTTGCTCCATAGATTTGCCGTTGTAGACTAGACACTGATTTGAACGATTACATAGTAGGCTAAGAATAGGAATCCGCCACTTCTTTCTCAGCATCCAATGGTAGATCCCAAATTCGTCCTGAATATTGCAGCTCTGAGGCCTTCCGGCAAGTCTCAATCCATCTAGATGATCTCCAAATTCTAAGAAGAAGGGATAGAAATCCCCTCGGAAGAAGTGATCATTGCTGCTGGTCGTGAACTCATCGAGTCAACTGATACGTGGAAAAAGGGCAAAACGTTTGCCGGGGTCAAGACTTTGTTCCACTCTGGGGACTGGCATTGTCGTCTCAGCGAACACCCACCGGACCAAATTACTTTTCAGCAACTCTGGGACAAAATGGCTTATGACAAAGCGCCGAATGAAAAGGAGTATGCGTCATTTCTTGCGAAGCCCATCATAATTACCACATTGCTTCCAGATTTATTCCAATTCTAAACAAAGTTACCAAAGTCAAAGAGCTCTCACCTACTGCTCAGATATGGGCTTTGCACTACAAATTTCCGTTCCCTGTCTCAAAGCGAATCTTTACTGTGCTTCAGGTTGTCCATGAAGAAAATACAAATCCGCCCTCAGGGTCTCGTGTCATCTCACTTCCTATCCGAGCCTCGCTGATATCAGTGCTTCAGATTGATCGTCTCTATCCCCATTGATCTCTCGGAGCACAAGGAGTTACAGAAATATGAAGAAAAGGGGGTAAGAGCATACTATGTCAGTGTAGAACGCGTCAAGCAGCTTGAGAACGGAAACGTGGAGTGGCGTATGGCAACTTCAAGTGACATTGGTGGTTTCATCCCCAAATTTGTGACTGAAAGGAGCGTGGACAAGTCCATAGCAGAAGTACGCGTCTTCTCACACAAACCTCTTTGTAATAATCAAAGGACTTTTCCGTCCAGGATGTTCCCCATTTCTTTCATTGGTTCGAGAAGATCTCAACAACTGGACCCGAGTCAGTTTCCTAATTCATTGACTATGTTTCTGATCAATCCTTGTATTACATGTACATGGTTATTTGATCTGATAACAGCGATCAAGCGAGCTCTAGGTAGCGCTCAACTACAACACATGTATGAATCTCTAGTAACCAAAAATCAGGTAAACTCACCTTCCCAATTGGTGACTGCCTCATTCCAGACTTTCACCTCGTGCAGCCTTGTCCCACCAAAATGATCCACAAACTCACTTCCAAAAATTTCAGGTTCTCTGGCAATGCTGTCAGGGCGCATCATTCGCAGTGTTGCCTCTTCAAGCGACCTCGGCAGTGTCTTGACCTGGAAATCATGAGAATCTTAAGACTCTGATCGTCTCCATAGGACAACAAGAAAAAATAACACATACTTTGTTTTGAACCTTGTCCTCGGGTGTAAGTCGGCTGAACGGCAGTTCCTTTAATTGCAATTTCTTATTAATTCCTCTTATCCCCAGCAAGAATATGGCCCCCAAAGTATAGTAAGGGTTCATATCTGCTCCAGGAACGCGTATTTCGAATCTCGTGGCTTCAGGTGCCACAGATGGTGGCGCGATAATCCTTATCGATGCCTGGCGAGAGTCGTAACCATAAGTCACAGTATTTGGTGCCCAGAAAGCTTCTCCGCACACGAGACGTTTGTACCCATTGATTGTGGGGACTAGCTTATGAGAGTTAGTGAAAAAATTTCTAGTAAAGATCAATTGGATACCATGGGCATGACTACAAGGAAATAAGCTGACTGCTGTGAAGTATGTCAAATTCTCACCGTCGGATAACCCGTCTAATAGCCCAGCTAGAAACATTTCAGCTTCATGACTGATGAATCTCGTATCTTCATTCGCAGCGCCCAAGCGGCCGCTCTTCAGCTGCTCTTTCGAGACAGAAAATATGTTCCTGTTGTTCTTATCACGTAACGAAACATGAGTATGTCTTTCTGATTTCAGTTTATAGGTCTTTCAAAAATAATTTGCGTGCATACCCACTGCAACCTGGAAGCTAGATTCCAATGTAAGAGGCGCAAAATGACCTTCGTATTTGACTCACATTGCCCCACGGTTTTGCCATAAAGCTGGGTATGATACCGTGTCTCATTCCTACGCTCTTGACTAGGTATTTGAACAAAACTGCATTGTCTGCCATTCGCAAAGCATTTGTGTAGGCAAGGGCTGTTTCATAGACCCCTGGTCCAGTTTCAGTGTCTGCGTGCCTCCGTCAGGTAACTGACATCAATGTTGCAAAAGCAATCATACGATGGCTCTCAACCTGGACTCCAAAATGAAGTGCCTCATCCATGATGTCCTGGAAATACGCATTGTTGAGTTGCGTTCTGAGCATAGAATAGCCGTGCACTGGGTGATGTTGAATCATTTCCTTCTCAATAACCACACGAGATAACTCACTTCCAGGCGTAAGGGGATTAAGATGTGTAAATCCCTTCTCTGCGACCGAGTTGGGTGTCTCTGGGGAATTATTTGCGCACATTCACGAGTAATCGTTAATCAGACTTACCTTTGAAATTGAAATACTGAGGTATTTAAATCTCTCTCCATCTGCTAAGAGTAACATTACGCTCACCTCGTACTCCACGCCCGCATACGGAAGAAAACCCAGATCCTGTGTCGCTCTGAGCTCAATTCGAGCTACGACATCCCGAGGATCAACGACCAAAGCGTTCTTGGTGTTGGGATCTTTGAACACTACTAAGAAGAATGGGACATTGTTTTCCCAAGGTATCCTTCTATATGTCGACAGGTCTATCCAGGCGAGAATATCGCGGTAGCCATTTCGTTTGTTAGAAATTGACAATTCCTGAGAATAAACCTGATCATGCATATCCCATCCACTTTTCGTGTCAGACTGATTCAAATGGCTCAATTATTGAATAAATGAATATGACGTACAACACAACGCTGCAGAAACCAAAACCATCCGTCTTTGCCGCACTAAGGAATTTCTCTTTTGACTGGTCAAATTCGTGACGTCAGATTGAATCAGATAGAGGTGCTATGGACTGACAAGAAACTTGCCGCGCAAGACACCATCAGCTATGAGAAGACGAGTAATTTACGTGGTCATCAGTTTCGAAACAAATGTCGAGGATAAAAGAGTCTTTCTACCGTCAATGCCTTATCAACTGCGTTATTGTAGTTTATCGATGAATATGTTGGATCATAACGAACCTGCTACCTTGACCTTGGTGTCAGAGTCAAGAATGGTTATGAGTTCATTGTACGTCTTTGGAGAGCCGTGTGTAGAGGCCATAATCACATGTAGTGGAGGGAAGGAAAGGTTACCAGTCAATCGCTTTATCTAATTTATCTAATCCAGACAGTAATCAAGTTGCCTCAGGAACTCGACTTCAACTGCAACATTCTGAACCGTCAGAGCGTCTTTAACACTGGCTGGAATGAAGGAGAATTTCCCGTGTGCTAGATCTGAAGTGTTTTGTCTTTCAATCAAGTGTAACACGGCTCGTCTTCACCGAGAGGTGCGGATTTTCCTAAAGGATTATTGAGATAGGACATCAAACTCCTCATCCATGCTCAGATCGTGGAATCAACAGACATTTCTCAATGTTCACAATACACGTTTCGAGACCATAGCTACGACACGGCTCTCAATTCGAATGTGCTCAAAATGTTTGAAGACTTGCAAATGAACAAACTTAACAGACTTAGCTCGCTTGAACTATTTCGTGCTAAGGGGTCAACTAGTTGATTTCCGGTCACTTGACAGTGAGGATGCGGGAGTTGGTCGCAGTGTCGGTCCTTATATAAGGGTAGGCAGTGTCTCGAGTGGGTCAACACCAGCACAACTATAAGACTCCACCAAAGCAACTGCTGAGCAAACAAGCCGAACGGTAGCGTAGCCTTTTAATTGATATCAGGTCCGTGAATTCATACAATCTTTTCTTTGAGAACCCAAAAGTATGCATCGAGATGGTAATGCACAAGCCAGCAAATGACTACATTTCTTTCGTCTTCATGTTTACGGGCCAGATCCCTAATCACACTATTTACGTGGCGTTGCACAATGGTTATCGGGCCCGTCGACATCTTTCAGGAGTGGAACAGTGACCCAGACCGTCATTTTTCGGGTTGCGACGGATTACAAGATGCTTTGCCACAAACCAGAGTGAATTCAGTTGTATCACTCTGAAGATATGTCTTTCGAATCTGTAGGAATTCAATGGATTCAGCACTGACATGACTGAACTTACCGATCTAATCTATGGGTATAAAGTTGAAGATCATTACAGTCCAGGTTAATTGCCATTAGGCCCTCCCGATTTTTGAAGGAGTCTATTCAGGCTTTCTTGAAATTCTGCATCATCAGAATCTGGGTGCTCGGTGTCAATGTCCTGAGCGAAAATACTTTGCTGGATTATATTATGACTGTGGGGTATATTGTCGGATGAGTTCATAATGGTAAAAAGGTGGGACATACTTCCGCAAAAGATCATCCACTGTGCCCTCTCCAGCTACCCAGTCAACTCTCACCCAGTTATGTACTAGTTGGCCATCACGGTAAACCAAGAGAGTGGGCAACATTTCTAGATCAACGTCTTCATCGTCTACGCGCGGATCTTCGTTCTCACTTTCTTCACTCTCATCAATATCATCGCCGAAGAATTCATCTTCTTCCTTGAACGTTCGAATTAGTCGCTTCATTTGTTGTGGCTTCGATGATGATCTGTTCACCGCAGTGAATCCGAGTGCAGACGCTCTCGCACGAAGAAATTTGGTTGCCGGTTCATCTTTAGCAAGTTGAGCTAGGAGACTATCGAGAAGATGACAGCGTTCAAGCGACTGTGTACACAGGAATGGTCGTTAGCAGGGGCATATCAAAAATCGAGCCAGCTTACTGGGTCGTAAAGATGTACTATTACCCATATCCCCCTCACTTCCTGTTCGATTGCTTTCACATATTGTTTCACACCGACTTCACGCAAATACCCAAATCGAGTTCGCAGTGTACCAAAAATGTCGCGTTTTTGGTCCCTTTCCGATTCTCTGAAAATGAGATCATCAAATCGTTCCTCTCCCTTGGCAGCCTTCTCCCTCTCCTCCTGCAGATATGTCTTGCCGCCCAAATTACCTGCCTCCATCCTTTCTCGTAGATTCTCTATGTTTTTCTGATGTCTCTCATGCTCCATTTTCATAGCTTCATCTCTATCTCGTATGACGCCTTTCACACCTGTTCGTCCAGGACCCATACCGATAGATTCTTGTTGTGCCTTTGCGTCCTGGTGTTCTTTGTACGCACGCTCCTGTGCTGTTTTAGGATCATATCCCATGTCTCGGTATTTCTGTTCCTCTGGGCTTGGTTCAATTTCATCATCGTGCCAACCAGGATCCTCAGACGATTCGGACCGGTTGGGGGATGACGATCTCTCTCCTCCGATGAAAAATTCACCAGAAAGAACCAGAGCCTCGATATCTGCTTGCTATGATCGAGGCATATTAGATTTCGGAGATCAGTTGATAACGGCAAAGACGTACCATGCGAACAAGACGAGTGGAAAAGCGAAATACCTAAAGAGTAGATGATGATGATGATTCGTTCGGAAGGGTCAGCGCGGCATTATAAACGGAACGGACTTAATATAGCAATTGACATTTATTCACCCAGCACAATGGTGACTCAATACTATGGTACTAGACAGACTATCTACTCGCATCAACAAGTCCATGAATTTCATCTATCATAACAGATACACGAACATGTAGAATAAATTGACCATTATAGCAACACTGACATAGAATATTGATGCAACGGATGAGGACCGCGAAGAAGAAACTGTGTGAGCATCCGTGTTCACAATTGAGGGCTGGGTGTATGGAGTATTATCCAAAAAGGTTGTGGGTACAAAGTCCTCGGTATAAGTTAGTCCGTCTATATCAACATGGAGGTCCAGAGTCGTCTGGAGCCCTGTGTCTTCCAATGTCCCTGAGTAAAAATCGTATCCACCGATGGAGGAGATAGAGGTATTGGGGGAGAAGTCTATTGTTGTATTCATAGCATACGGAAAGTCGTGGATAGCGTTGTCGAAGGCCGACGCGTAGACTCGAGAAGGACTGGAACCTTGCCGAACCTAGGAATTATCAATTGAGCTATTCTTGCAAACCCTCAAAAAGCCTTAGACATACAGCAACGGTAAGATTGTAGACTTTGGTAAAGGCTTCCCCATTTCGGTTAGTATAGGTCTTTGTGTACGATTCATTTGATCTAAAAAACGCTGTGCTCATTGTTGGGACGAAAATGACCTGATCTTGTGCCATGACATAGTCATTGCCTTCATTATTATACACCGTCGCACTCGTCCCATTGTGCTCATCAACCTCGAACCAGAACTTTGAGATCGACGCCGAACCTTCGATGGGAACAACGAAATTGTAATGCACGAAATAGACTCCCATGCGAAGGGTGATAGGTGAGTTGTTCGGATCGTCTTGCACAACGTTTACTGACGGAGTGGACATCGTTTTATCTTTGCAGTCGGCTGAAGTACCGTGTTTGTCACACCACAACATAGTGACTGTTCTGTTCAGATTGAGTTTGTTGTCAATGGGTTGTGTGAGCTGTGAGAAGATTCATGAATGCATGTTCCACATGACAGTAGATATAACATACACGGAGATTCGCTTTGAAGACAAGTTGACCTTTTTCAACAGTCAATTGCACGCCCCAAACTTTTGCGGGAATCAGAGTAATTTCTTCCATTAAGGAAATACCATGGGGAACAGTGTTAAACATGCGTTCCAACAGGGACTGGCATTGACTCATGTATGTGGTAGGATCTACCAAACTTGATAAACCAACTTCAGCAGTCGTCATTCGATAGGAAAAGGAAAATAAGACCTACTTGCGTACGGTCTGATTGCCATCACTCATGAAAACACGAAGATCTGAGGCCATAGTTGTGTTTGGGGTGATGACAAGCACATTTTGGGTTGTTCCATCAAGGTATTCTGTGACTCTGTCTGTTTGTCGGAATATTTCCTGGTAGAGGGCCAGATGTTGGCTTACACTTTGTTATCATACTGTGTTGTTGTATCGAAATCGATGATGTGGGGTTGGCCTGGTGTAGTGCTAGCAGATACAAGCATCGGGAAATCGGCATCCCGAACGCCACCGACGGTATGACCGCAGGCCGTTAAGGTGATCATCTCTGTATTCGAAAATCCCTGCTTTCGGAAGCTCTCGGTAAGGGTATCTAGATCTTGCTGAGGTTCAGGTGTTCCAAATCCACCTGGTGTCCATGCATCTATACGTCCACCACGAAATGGAACAATGGGCCCTCCGCAAGTTGCGACTGCGAAAACGCCTCCTAGAGCAATGATGTCCGCTCCTACAATTATGGTTAATAACTTCACAGGTGAGATTAGTTTACTAACGGGAAACATATTTGTTTGGAAATGTCTCAAAATCTGTGACGGTTTGGTTAAAGCCAAGGCCGAAATTCTGTTCATGCATTGAAATTTGACGATAAACTCAGAGCACAAAGACATACCGCCGACCTGTCGAGCTCATAAACAAGAGACCCATCTAACCCTCCAGATCCATCATCAACATTGTGAGTGGCCATATCATGGAATGCCTGTCATGAGAGAAGATAAGTGAACGAACTCCTTGAGATGAAATGGCAAAGCATACAAAGCGCAACCACTCTGCAGCTACAGATGCCATAGTCCCTGTGCGCTTGCGACATGGATGCACCAATGAGGCGAGATTAGAGCCATCACTCCTCTGGCCTTGATATAGGAATGTCTCGAGTGCATCATATTGTGGTGATGGCCATTGGTACGCCAGGGAAGACTGTGACAACCAGACAAGCGCTAAAGTTTTCTTGGGTATGAACATGATTTGGGCAAATCAACATTTACTTGGTGTAATCAAGATTATAGGATAACAGAGTTATTGAAAATGCATATAAACCAGCGAACGAGATCGATGGAGAAGTAGGTGGATGGTAAGAAAAAGTCAGGTAAGTGCGTGAGAGCACAGGGGGATCCACGGGTCCGTGTTAAGTATGTCAGCACTAGTGCTTATATAATTTCCGAAAACCTTGGCCCAGCGCCTGCAAAATCAACTCGTGGGCCACAACGAGAAGCTACGCCTTTACGACTCAGGGGTCAACAAGAGCGGCTTGTCTACAGTAATATACATATGCGATTCCAGGGCATGCCCTCTACGCTACTCAGATGTACTGTAATTAATCAGTGCTGCAATCGTTGGTGTAGTAGTTGCAGCTGATTTTGCAGCTGATTGCACAGGAACTACTTTACATTATGTTGCTTACGAATTATCCACAATCCATTGACGAATATATGTACTGCTCAATTTAGCGCTTTTCAACCACGACGCATCTTGGTGGTCAAGGTTCGAAGAGGTTGCGGATATAACATCGATCACAAAGACTTCCAGCGTTGATAAATTATGATTCTTTCTATATATCGCGACTGAGAGACACTGTGAGATTGGGCATTCAATATTCCGAGCAGCTCACTTTCTGCAGCACCATTGAGCGTCTCTTTGCTGACGACGAGAGCTTGGATGTTTGGGTCCCACGCAGTTGGACCGTAAACATCGTCTATAGGTACAACATCGTAGACTAGCCCAGGTTTGAAAAAATTTAGAAATCCTCGCACACGATCGGAGCGTTGGGAGATGTCCTCCATGACATGTCTATTAGACTTCTTCTGCAACAAGTTATCGTCTGAACGATGGGTCTGGTAAGTTCCTAATATTTGTTGGTATTCGGCGGCTACGCACTTGTCAAACCAACAATCAATTTCTCCGATGTGATCCAGGCAGCCATTGACAAAAGTATCTTGTGTCCAGCATGCAAATGGTCAAACGTCCCGCCGAGTGCAGTTACAGGGTACATCGTGGGCCGACTTTTCTCCAGCTGTGCTTTTGTCTCTGCCACTGAATCAATTGGCGAATCTCGTTCCTCCACGGATATGTACGAGGTCCTCAAAAGGCCAATGACCTCGGGAAGCGGGACTGGGATGGCATCTAAGACAACATGAAGCCATCGAACTCCTATGAGGACTAAGTTCACGCACCACCACTGACACGGAACAGAATCTCCATCCCTGCTCCTAAGCTCTCATCTATGTCTTCGTTCATTCCTTTCAACAGGACATCAACATCCATCAGTACCTTCCTCATGTTCTGTGCAACCTTCGTTGCTTGGACGTAAACATAAGTAAGAATCTCCTGGACAGCCCTCCATTTGCCTGTGTGTGATATTGCCTGGGAGGCAAGATATCCTTGATCTAGATGGCTATGTGGGGTTCCTTTGTTGAAGAATCTGGAAAATAGAACAATCACAAGACGTCGTCGTGCTGTTGCAGCTGCATGGATGATGACAGGAGCCAAAAACTGTGGAGTTGAGAGACGATGAAGAGTGGCGAGGAGGAGAACGTTGTCCACCGACTCAGTTATTGATGGAGATTCCTGCACACTGATCATTGGTATCGTTGGAGATAGGACTGAAAGCTGATTAGTGAGAGCCAAAGAACATGGGATAGTCAATGAAACCGATGGTATCATCCAAAATTACTATATAGGCCAGGATTTGATGTGATCGTCGATCACCTTACGTCCCAAGGAGCTTGCTTTGAGTCTTAAACACAGCTCAAAGCTAATGACAATAACATGTTCGCATGATTGTTCCGTATGATCTTGACCGATGGTCGAAACCGTATATTCTTCCTTTTCTTCGACACACATTTGAGGTAGATGGAGCATGCCTGTATGTATTGTTTGTTGTCCACACTCCGTCAATCCATACAAGCAGATTGGACAACTCCCTGATCTAAAGCCTTGTGGATGGCGGGAATTGTCGACCATAAGAGGTACACTTATAAATATCTCATAAATATCTCATCTGGCCGGTAGTCCTTTTATGGTAGTCCTTATATCACGCCTGCATTTCCCACACATCTAAAATTGTAACACTGAGATAGATCCACCGGCAGTAAGCTAGCTAATTCCTGGTCAACCCTCATTCAAGTCCGCCCTTGTAAAATTATCTAATATATTCCTAGGCTCTGGGCTCTGGGGGTGAGGATAAAGATACGAACTTAGGCTCAGGTAGCAGAATATTGAGCGCTACACGAAAAATAAATTGTAATTCTCTTATGCGGTTCATCTTAAATATCAATGGGTATTTGGAAAGAGTTTTGGCCCTTTTACCATATCTAGACTCAACATCAAACCCCAGCTCAGGTAGTTTTCAAGAACTCCTTGCCATGAGCAATCTACTAGATCTTCCTTGATAGCTCTGTTATTGAAGATCCATTAGATGTGTAGTTGAAATTTGGTACAAGATCAAGAGTAAATCGGGACGTCGTCAGAGTCATCTGTTTTCTGTTTGTTTTTCTGTAGATGCATTTTCGTTTTTGACGAAACTCACATGATTTTAGTGGGAGTTCTTCCACGCTCGTCTGTGAAGGTTATTGGTTAGACTTTCAGGGTCTTATCATTGTTCACTGGAGCATTTGGTTTCTGTTCCAGGGAGGAGTGAGAATAAATTTCCTCAAATGGAACATGAGTTTTGTTTGTGCTACAGTCTCGTCGTAGTCTCGTCGTACGCCTGGCTCCAAGTCATATCTCTACTCGCTGGCACTGCTTCTACTGGTGTTGGCATTTCATTTCTGTTAATGTCACCTTGGGCATCCTAACTCTGTGATTCAAGTACCCATTGAATTACAATTTTTGTCCGCTCGTTCTTCTATCCTTGTGTGTTTTAACTCTTTATGTCTTCCTCACAGCATTTGCCATTCACTTCCTCCACCCTTCCTTCTCTCGTAAGCCCACAAAACGATTTTCAGGGCCGAAAGCAACACTCTCTATACGCTACCACCTCTCAGCGGTCTCAAAGCGATACGACGATAGGCAAAGTGGCCTCCATTAGCTCTTTTCCGGCTTCGCGTTCCTCACCTCATGAACTTAATCGATTCCCACCGGATACTCAAATATTCACTTCTCCGAATTTCTCACACATGCATTCGGCCACACATGCAGGCGGCATTCAACCCTCACTATCGTTTTTTCGTCCTACGAGACCTAATAATCAAGCCGACTCTTCTCGCCCAAGTTCTGTGGGTTCCATGAATGATGCTATGGAAGGTATTCAAGATCCTGAGATCTTTCAGCTCAGTGACATAAACCACCGGCGATCCGACAGTTCTGATGATCAGGTTGATGGGTCGCGGGCAACCGACCATACGTATACTGTTTTACAGGATGTTCAGTCATCCAAACGTGTGAAACAAAGCCGAGAACCCCTGTTACCTACTGCGGCTCGTCCGGACGCAACGGGGCGACCATCTGGTATACGAGATCGTAGTGGGACGACTTCCAGTTATGCGGCGAAGAACAAAGCTCGTACAAGTTTCGATAAATTTCTGGGATTGAGTCGTGGACTTAGCTTTGAGTCTCTCAGGAAAATCCAAAATAGTCGTCCTGCACTCATTGAAGGACGTGCCACTTTTGAAAGCAAACGGAGAGAAGACCTTAATAACTATAACTTACCTACGCACCATAAGCGAACATTTTCATCTGGAGCCTATGGTGATAATATAGCAGGCGACCGCCGTCATTCTGGCTTTCGAACCTCAGACTCTCATTTCCCCGATCCGTCATTTGTTCCCAAGCCACCGGATCGCTGGCCACCGCTATCGGCTATTCCTATTTTCAGTCCAGAAACGAAGAAACAGTATCGCAACTATCAGCTCCATTCATCAAACAACAAATTCTTTTTGGGTGGGCGTCTCCTGACTGGCGGTGATTCGCCTTGGGCATTTGTCGCATCATTTTCTCTGGTTTTAACTATTGCTGGTGTCTGGTTTGGAACGACATGTGTCTGGTGGTGGCAAAACCAAAGTCCCGCTGTCGCTGCGGTCGGAATATACATGGCCCTTCTTGTGATCTCGACTATGTTGGCAACAGTATGTCAGCAGTTCCAGCATAACAATAGGTTTGGCCTAACATCCTTCCAGGCAACCACTGATCCTGGAATTTTGCCACGGGAATTGGACCCTGACCCTCCTTATTCAAATGAATTACCTTCGGATGGAGGGCCCCGAGTGCCAATGCCTCGGGAATTAAAAGTACGAAACGAGACGTGAGCAGCTGTGACTTGATTGTGCTAGACTCGCTGACATACTTTACCAACATAAAGCGTGAGAACGAAGTATTGTCCTACTTGCAGGACGTATCGGCCGCCACGGTCAAGCCATTGTAAAATGGTAATTTAATATCTTAGTGGTCTTCTATGTTACCCTGAAGCATGAGCCAGTGCGATAACTGTGTGGATGGATGTGATCACCATTGTCAATGGGTCAACAATTGTGTCGGTCGTCGCAACTACGCAACCTTTTTCGCATTGTTACTCTCGGCTGTAAGTGAAGACCGTCATGCGACACGATACAGTCCTTGAAAATTGATTAACCATGACAGGCATCGACCTTAATTCTCATCATTTTTACAACAGCCTTGCATTTATACCTACTCACAGTCCGAGATAATTTGAGCTTCCGACAGGCACTCAAACAGGGTGTTGGTAGTGCTATTGCCTTTTGCCTGTCAATTTTGGTTGTCTGGCCTGTTTCTGCGCTTCTACTATACCATATGAGAGTAAGTGATCTAACTTTGTTACTCGCCAATTCCATTCTTTGTTGGATTGGTCAGGGTTTCCAGCTCTCATCAGATGACTGATTGATTCTACTACAGCTATTATTTCTTAATATTACAACGATTGAACAGGTATGTTGTTTCGCCATTGCAATGTTTTTTTGTCCGAAGACCTCTACGCACTTACGCGGTGATCTTTTTCTATCTTGTTTAGATTCGGAATCAAGCCCACAGGAAATTAATACCAGAAGCACCACCTCCCAATCCATTCTCTTACGGTAACTGGAGACGTAATTTTTTCAATGTCTTATGCCGGCCTGTGGGATATTCTTGGCTTGATGCATCTGCGTTTGTGACGGAAGACAAACGGGAGATAAACCCGGCACTGATAGAGAGTGGTGAGGGTGTTTGGGATAGACCCCATCATTGATTTGGCCTTCTATATCTATCCCAGGGTGAACTATCTGTCTTGCTGCGTAACATACCATGTTTGGATACCCTCTTTATAATTGATCTTTTTGAGAGGATTTCGTAGAAAGTGATTGGTCACTCAAGGTTGATGAAAACAAAGTTTCATGGGCGATCTAGGATAAGGGAAGTGATGAAATAGTGATGAAATTGAATCGACTTGAAATCAATTTGATTAGTTTATCGTGAGACATCGGCTCCACATCCATGAGGTCGAATACATGCGTGTTGGAAAGGAAGATGTTGATTGAATACCAATTGCTACAGATGGCCGTGTTGCCAATAGTTCGTTCCCTGTTTCATTTCACTTTGAAATGCATTGGATCCAATGAACAGGTAATAATGCAAACAACTGGCATCTTAAAGTCTTGGTACATAGGTTTGACAAGACTGTGAGAATGGTTCCTGTGACGCATTCTTGACTTGATTATCAAGATGGAAGCACATCCCCGTCAGACAGTTTGTCGAATCAGCTCAGAACTTGAGTTTTCGTGATTTGAATTGGGTCAGCGTAGACCTTTGTAAATCTGCCCTTAAGGCCTTTGAGATCATATGACCGAAACAGACAGAAAGTTCCCTGATGAGAGGTTCAAGAACCGCAATTATAAGATTGGTTTACGGCCAGATCTGATCAAAGATTGTAGGTATGTATGTTGCAGACCGCGGGATGTGGCATATTCGTTCGGCGCTTGAAATTGTGACTCGGCATCCCGCGTGATTTATCATTGGCAGATTCGGCACAACGGCGAGCAGTCCCTCAAACTTCCTGGTTCCCCTTGTGACTGATTACATCTGGTACCAAGGCACGAGCAGTTCAGGGCTTGTGCACATTACTGGACCTAGAGTCGAAAGACATATACAGGTTGGGGAGCTTGATCAAATTTGGCGACACAACGATTGCCATTAGAAAGTTTTATAACCCCGGAGAACTCCAGGTGAAAAATGACTACTCCTCCCGGCAAACCAAACTCTCCTGTCAATCCCTCGCAGCCGTTGCCGCACCAGCCGCTGCCGCCGACTCCGACGTCGTCTACTCCTCAGCCGACTCAGGCCTCCCCTAAGCCGGCCATCCGCAAGCCGCGGCAAAGGAGGCGGACAGAGTCTACTTCACGGCTGCCACATAGACCCGAAGACCAGAAATCAGGCGAGCACCCCGAAACACTCAGCCCGCGAGAATATCCGCCGTGTACGTTTATTCCTCCCGCTATGGGTTTATCGTGCTACGCTCATGATTTTTCATCCCAACAGCTCCCTATCCACTATACCCTCCTCGCGGGTCCTACTACCACGCGTATCCTCCATTCACTATGAATCCTTCATATCCGATGAACAGCCCTCCTTATTCTCAACATCAACAACAGGGTTGCCCCTCGCAGCAGATACATGGGCAACCTCCCCATGTTGGCGTGCCTCCCCAGTACGCGTACCCCGTTCACCCACAGGGCCACCATTATCATCCCGCAGGCGGATATCCGACCTATCCGGCCTACCCTCAGCCAATGCTGATGTATCCATCAGCTCGCTCGAGCACCCATCCTGAGCACTCCCCGTCAATTTCTTCTCCCGTGGGGCCCGGAGGTGGTGTCAAGCGCAAGCGGGCAAAATCTGGGGTAGGCGACTCTCGTGGGAAATCTGGCGACAGAGGCTCAGATGATGAGACCGGTGCTTCTGGAAGCGACATTCCTCGCGTACCCTCTGCTCAGCAACCTCATCCCATTGCTGACCTCAAGAAGCGTACCAAAACAGTGAGCTACCCTTACATGCCTTGGGCCAATTTTTCATGTTCTCTTTAGCAACGCGCCTGCGATTCCTGTCGTTCTCGTAAAATACGCTGCGACATCCTCCCTGATGAGGTGAGCTATATCAATAACAGATGGTCAGCTTTTCGTGACCGTTTGTAACAGGACCCCCCTATTTGCAACCATTGCAAGCAGTTTTCGTTTGACTGTACTTTTTTCCTGCCTATCACGGAAACCAGGTTCAAAAAGAAGAAATTAGAAGAAGAGGTTGCTGCAGCTGCCGCTGCCATGGCTAGTCAAAGGGAAAATTCGGACTCTAATAACCGCAATGCTCCAACTCCCGGTAAAGATTGCGCAGCGGGCCACGAAGTTGGAATTTTGGGTAAGTGTCACAATACCGAATCTTAAAGTCGACCTCTTGTGTCTTGAACGGCCTCACATAACGCTTTAGGACCAACTTCACCTATTTATTTATTGCATTCTCAAGCTACTGTAAATTCGCGAATCTATGAGAACTATGACATGCGCTATCATCATCGCTTTGAGGTTAACAGGAACGGCGACGGTCTTATTACTGTGCAGAAACCTGGAGCGGATGAACAAAAATTGGTACACCCGAAACAGATAGATCTGCACATCGAGAAGGACGTCTTAGAGACGCTTGTTAATTCGTACTTTACCGATGTTGCACCTATACTACCCGTCGTCACTCAAGCCGAGTTTCTATCCACCCCCAGCCCTCCTCCTGTTTTATTGTATTCCATGTGCCTCGTTGCCGCCACTCGGCGAGAGGTTCCCTCCAAAATTTTCGACTCCATTCGTTTCGCCCTTAATAATGTCATCAAAGCCGATGATGTTCTCTCGACAGCCACTATACCGAATGTTCAAGCTCTTTTGATACTGTCTATGAGTGATGATTGCCACTCCCAGTTTGTCCCTAATGCATTATCGGCACTATGGCTCCGTCTTGGGACTGCGATCAGAATGGTGGGTGCAGTTGTTATAGGTTCAGGGACTAGTTTCCAAATTTTCCCTTGAGGCCCAAGATCTAGGTTTGCATAGGGCGGAGTCAGTTGAACAGAATATCGAGTTGAGACGTCGCCTTTGGGGAGCATGTTTGATATGTGATCGCTGGTATGTCCTTGTTAAGTGCCTAACTATCACAAGATGACAATCCTCACACAGGACAAGCCTTGCGTATGGTCATCCTTACATGATTGATGTTCAGGATTGTGATGTACGTCTTCCCTCCTCGGGACACGAGAACGACCTTTATATGGACGAACTTGTCCGGTTGAGCATCATACTTGGTCGTGTGCTCAAGGCAATCTACAGGTCAATCTGAATAATATTATTATGATCACGTTACTGACCAACTTTCAGCCCTTCTGGCCTTGCTTTCACAACAGATGAGGATCTTAACCGATTACTAGGAGATATTGAGAATTGGCAGAGATTGCTTCCGGAAAACTTGAAATACCGTGGATCAGAAAGTTCACGGCCCGCAGGTTCATATCAGATTCTCGGCTATTGTACTCATACTAACAGGTTTCAGGTTTACTGCATTTTTTGTATGCCTGTCTGTGCATGATGTTTTGGCGAGTCTTTATGCGAATCAGTTATACGTGTCCTGCGCACCTCAAATTTAGTTTGACCGTTGAGCAGTGGACCAAACTGATTAAATTGACTGGTGAAGCCATTGACTGGTTGGATGCCCATGAGGAAATGTATGATGTATGGCTATTAGTTGCTTATGCTGCTACATCTTGTGCATTAGTTCAAGTGAGTTCATCGTTGAAGGACCTGGATTTCACTGATATTCGATTTCAAAGTACCACACTTGGGTACGTAGAAAGGACACTGGGGCTGTTAATAAGCTGCGAACATTGCGAGACTGTATCCGAAGGTGGGAGAGAGCTATCAAACCGGAACATATGTCAGCCAGACGCAAGGTCAGTTGTCCCGTTGTGCTCAAGAATCTATGGACCCATTCTTGGTGTACTGCGCCTCCTTCTTAGACGGCGGAGATTATCGCGCTATTGCATGAGGCAACGCAGGGGCCAGTTCTTCCTGCAGAAATCCCGTCGCTCAACCCAACTGGTGGTGTGACGCCCAAACCTCAAATCAGCTTAGAGTATCAGAAAGATCCCACAAGGTTAGGCGGTGGTGTTTTTATAGCTCAGGCACCCAGAGAAGACGTTATCAAGGATCTTCCTGCGGGTATGGTGATTACTCCCGAAGAGAGTAGAGAAGGTCTGTTCTCCACGTTTCCCCACGATAAATATGCTGATGCTGGGGCCAGGAGTTCATTCACCTCCCTCCAAGGACCATCAGCAGCAACAGTCCTCTCAATCCTCAGCTTCGATGGTTAACTTCATCCCCTTGACAAAGTCAAATGACACGCATGGCAACGTGAACCCAGCAATGAATGCGCAAGCTCGAGGAAGTGTTCAAGTAATGAATCTGCTTGATGGTTCGCAAGGTATCAATCTAGCGGCCTATGAAATATCCGATGGTTTCCTTGAAGGTCTCCCTGGCACGATGTTTGACTGGGGTAAGTAACAATCACTTCGAATTGTGAGACAATTTTAACTTGAACCTCTCCAGCTCAATGGGACAATTATTTTGCCCGCTTTTCTCAGCCGGGAACTAACCCAAACATATTTGCTCAAGATTCTCAACAGCAACGAGC
>Ga0153980_1000400_pt1 | contig 19902 bp, 22 predicted proteins | sample TSGA064MetaG_FD_104722 | JGI IMG/M metagenome (GOLD analysis project Ga0153980, IMG submission 104722) | Attine ant fungus gardens microbial communities from Georgia, USA - TSGA064 MetaG | ecosystem: Host-associated > Fungi > Mycelium > Unclassified | place: USA: Georgia, Magnolia Springs State... | reverse complement strand
GTGAAATGAAGAATCTAAGCTATCATGGGATTCTTCCTTCGTCAGAATGACAATGATGTAAAATTGTATAGAGTCGCCAAAAATAATTAACTAACAAAAGTCAAGCGGTTCCGGAAGGGATAAACAGAACTTTGTATCATTAAAATGTAAGAAAATGATACAGAATACACTAAGCCTGGTTTCAGGCGCTAATGGACATTTAGGAAATAATCTGGTGAGACTGCTTCTGCAGAAAGGAATTCCCGTACGGGCAACGGTAAGAAATATTCAGAATAAAAAATCTTTTGAAGGTTTGAACTGCGAAGTTATGGAGGCTGATATTACAGATAAAGCTTCTTTTGTAAAGGCACTTCATGGTGTTGAAACTTTTTATGCAGTCGGGGCCTCTTTTAAATTATGGGCTAAAGATCCGAAGAAGGAAATTTATGACGTTAATATACAGGGAACCCGCAATACCATTGAAGCCGCCGCAGAAGCAGGAGTCAAAAGGATTGTCTATGTAAGTTCCATTGCTGCGCTTGATTATACTCATCTGCCCACGAAAGAAAGCAATGGTTATAATCCGGACAGGAGAGATATGTACTACAACTCTAAAAATGATGGGGAAAAGCTAGCCTTTGAACTGGCCCGAAAATTAGGAATTGAGCTTTTTTCTGTAATGCCTTCCGCCATGATCGGAAGTGAAGCATCTCTTCCCATGAACGTATCCTACAACATTTTGAAATTAATTCTGAATAAACAAATTCCTGTGGATACCAAAATTACCCTCAACTGGATTGATGTAAAAGATGTTGCAGAAGGATGCTATCTGGCAGCACAGAAAGGGCGTCCCGGCGAACGTTATATTCTCGCCAATGAACAATGCATGACGATTACCGATACTACGAAATTAGCGGATCAGCTGTATCCGGATCTTCAGCTGAAAGTGCCGGGAGCCGTTCCGAAATTTATGTTGTATGCGATTGCCGGAATTATGGAACTGTCGGCAAAAATGAGTGGAAAAGCGCCGGTACTGACCAGAAAAGATATTGCTATGTTTTCCGGACTCCAGCAGAATTTTGATATTTCCAAATCAAGGAATGAGTTGGGCTTTGCTCCAAAAAGTCCTGCAAAAGCCGTTCAGGAAGCGTTGGAATATCTGATGAAACATCCGGAGCTTTTAAAGCAGTCTTAAAAACTTTAATGCGTTAATAAAGATGAAGTTTAATGATAGAATCCTTATAATATTTGGTAAGTTCATATAAACCGGACAGGGTGTGATAAAGGTTGGCAGTTGCCAAACTCTCTTTTTCATTTTCCAATAAAGGAACCAATTCTGAGGGAATGGAGTATGACTGATTATTGTTGGCAGTCTGATGAAATTCTCCCAGTTTTTGAGATTCGCTGATGAGGTTTTGAAATGCAGGAAGCCCAACGTTGAATTCCTGTTCGGCCAGCTCGTATAAGTCTTTATAATTAGGCTTTAACATATCAAGCTGCATAAAAATATGTTCATCAGCGGGATCATTTTTTTGTTCGTACAGGTCGAAAAACAGCTTAATCCTTCCGGTATAGAACATAGAATAAATCAAAAACCGGTTGAAATGCTTAGCTTCTGAAATGAATGGAAGATGATGACCGGTAATGGTTTCATAATGGGAAAGGAGATCAGAGAAACTTTTCGCAGAAGTTTTTGCAGGAATTTCAAAAAAAAGATCCATCCCGTTAATAAAAAGCTGGGTTTTTATTTCTTCTTCAATGCTAGTGTCATGAGCAGGAATGCAGGTGTTTTTAATCCAGTTATAAATGCTTAAAAACTCATCATGAGTAAGGCTGTTGATGGATCCCTGAACCTTTGTTTTGACGATTTCAAGGCTTGTTTTTTTATCATCATCCAGAAAATCCAGGATATTTTTTTCTTCGCGGCAGAGTTTATTATACAGATTAATTCTGGCAATGGTAGGATTGGTTTTTATGAAGTATATTTCTTCTGCCATATAGTATGCAATGCTTAGTTTCAATGAATTAAAAGCATTTCCTTCACTAAGATAAAGAAAAATTCTGCATGTTTTTAACTTAATAATTAATTTATTTTCAAAAATCAATATTTCGTATCTAAGGGGTAGCCTTGTGCCAATGTAAACAATGTCAGTTGTTTTTAAAGTGTTTTATGGAGGAGGAAAAATGAAATGATTAAAAAATAGATAGACTTATCTATTTTTTAATTAGCTTTGCAAAAACTTTTATATGAAAAAAGAGAAAGCAAAAGACCGAATCATCAGAACTGCTTCTGATCTTTTTTACAGACAGGGTTTTAATTCAACAGGAATTAATCAGATTATTGCAGAGGCGGATATTGCCATCGGTTCACTGTACAATCACTTTTCCTCTAAAAACGATCTGCTTCAGGCTTACCTCATCAAAGAGGAGGGAGAATGGTTTAAGGGTTTTGAGAAGCAAATAGAAGGTATTGATTCCCCTAAAGATAAAATTTTAGCATTAATTGATTACCGGAAAAAACTTCAAGATGATTCAACTTTTGCAGGATGCCATTTTATTAAAATTATTTCCGAATTGGGAGACAGCAATCCGCTGGTTTCAGATGTTGTGAAAACCCATAAGGAAAAGCAGAAAATAATGATCAGGGAAATCCTCACTCAATACGATGCAGAGAAAAAGTCTCTCGATATTGATAGTGTTGCAGAAAATATTTTTCTTTTGATTGAAGGAGCGGTGGTAACTTCTACCATTGATAAAAATGCAGACGCTTTCGCTCATATCAAAAAAATAATTCAGGGCTTACTGCCTTAAATTTTTTTACCTGTTTAAAAATAGATATATCTATATAAAAATGAAATCTAAAAAACTTAAATTACTCATTATCCTTTTCGGGCAGCTGCTTGCGATCATGGATATTTTTATTATCAATGTATCGATTCCTTCCATTCAGAGGGATATTCAGGTATCGAATGGAGACATGCAGCTGATCATTGCTTCTTATCTGATTGGGTTTGCATCCTTTCTGATCACTGGTGGAAAGTTGGGAGATGTATACGGCCGGAAAAAAATATTCATCATCGGATTGGTTGTGTTTATGTTGAGTTCCATCACATGTGGACTTTCCAGCAATTCATGGGTATTGATTATTTCAAGATTTGTCCAGGGAGTAAGCTCAGCGTTGATGTCACCGCAGGTGCTGTCGATGATCCAGATGTTGTATCCTGCTCATGAAGAGCGTACAAAAGCAATGGGCTGGTATGGTGTCACTATTGGGCTGGGAACGATTGCCGGACAGTTTTTAGGAGGGTATTTTTCATCTCTGCATATTATGCATGAAGCATGGAGACTTATTTTTTTCATTAATATTCCGATCTGTCTGCTGGCAATTGTTTTGGGACTTAACATACTGGAGGAATCCAAAACTACAAGTACTGCGAAGTTCAATGTATCTGGTGTTATAATATTGGTATTGGGACTGTTTTGTTTTACGTATGCTTTAACCAGTTCGGAGCAGGGTAAGTTTGATGGGAAAAGTATCTTTTTAGTGTTTATTTCGATAGTTCTTTTGTTTTACTTTGTTAAAAATCAGCGTAATAGAGCTAAAAAAAGCCAATCTTATTTAATTGACTTTACATTGTTTACCTACAAAAATTTCAATCTTGGAATTCTGGCTGTTTCTTTTTTCTTTATCATGCTGGATTCCTATTTTTATATTCTGTCGGTCTTTTTTCAGGAAGGATTGAAGATTAATCCGTTGGATTCCGGGGAAATTATTGTTTTTCAGGGACTTGGTTTTATCCTTGCTTCCGTCTTTTCCACGAAACTTATTGTACGGTTTGGAAAAAAGATCTTAATTATTGGATTGTTTTTGATTATCAGTGTCTTGATTTTACAGGCTTATCTGTTTACTGAAGGGGTTTCCTGGGTACTGTTGTATGCATTGCTGTTTATCCATGGAGTAGGAGTGGGAAGTTTTATTCCTTCACTGGCGAATATCGCATTGGCAGGAATTCCGAAAGATCTTATGGGAAATGCTTCCGGAGTGTATATTACTTTTCAGCAGGTTGCAGCCATCATTGGGATTATTATGATCGGCAGTGTTTTTTATTATTTTTTAGGCGAAAAACCTTTGATATCCAACTATCAGAAAGCATTTGAAATGGCCATTTCAAGCAATGTTGTTTGCTTATTCGCCGTCATCATTATTATTGCTAAAGTACCTGATCATATTCTGCCAGGTAAAAAAAATATTTAATCTCCATACGCAATCAGTCCGCTTTTTTTCATAGCAGCTGCTTTAAAAATTGACATCAGTTGTTGTACATCCGTATCGTCCTGTAATTTTTTTTCTGAAATGATCCGTTCCATTTGAGAGATAACTTCCGTTGGCCATCTGAAATCAGAATAGTATTCAAACTGTTTACCGATGACTTTTTTATCCTGCAGGTTTTTAAAGGTATGGTCATCAAGCTCTCCTGCGTATGATAAGTGAGCCTGTTCGGGGTATTTAGGCTGGGAATGATTATCTGGTAGGATATAGAAATCTAGCATCACTTAAATAAAGTTTATTATGATCTGGAAGATACTGGAAATTATTTTAATAGGTCAAGTTCAATGATATTATTATCTTTTTTTAATCTTTCTATTGCTAGTTTTTCCGCTTCTCTAACGGTCTCAGCACCAGTATGAAAATTCCCTGAAGTATCTGTAAAGTTGGGCAATCTGCCCTCTATATATAATTTCTTAGTCTCAGCTGCGGGATCATTTCTATATTGTAAATAATATTTTTTAAAATCAGCCAAACTAAAATAACTTTCTTTTATTTCCTTGTTGCGTTCCGGGTATGCAATCTCTTTCAAATCAGAAACTCCCACCAATTCAAAATTATGGCTGTCAGTACTATCTTCTATTTTAATAATCAGCCCAGGTAAACCCTGAAATTTATAAGGTCCATCCTGAAGCGGGATCTCTGTTGTAAACCATGCAATCCATGTTCTTCCGCCGAAATTGGTCACTGCTTTCTGGGTATTGTATTCGCCTATTTTCTGTTTATCCTGTAAAACTTTCCATTCTATTTTCCGATTATCTTCTACCTTAATTCTATCTAAACCATAGTCGTTTGTCTTATAAAATACTTTCCCATCTATTTTTTCTATTCTATAAAAAATAATTAAATCTCTGGAAGGCATGTTGAATATACCTTTTTTGGAATCAGCAATTACTGTAGAATCCGAAAAGTATTTACGCTGGCCGGAAAATATAGATTTTTTATTACCTATATCTAAAAACATCAACTCTTTAACTACATTCGATCTATTGGTAGAATCCTGGATAAACGTATACTGGTAAATAAATCTTTTATTTTGAGCAGATAATGCCTGAGTAAAAAGAAACAGGATAAAAACTATATTTTTCATAATATGTTTGTTTTTGATGATGTACAAACATAGGTAATAAATCTATTAAGTGTGAGATGATGTATTAATTATTTTTAATATTAAATAAAATCTATCTTTCTGTAATCTAGTAGGATAATAAAAGTATAGATATGAAAAAACGTCTATATGAGACATTTTTTACGAGTATCATTTTCAAAATAAATGTATGTTTTTTATTTTTATCCGAATCATTATTTAGAATAAATTAGATTCTTTATTTCATTTCGTTACATTGAGAATGACAAGAGAATAAGCAATAAAGCTGGTGTAAAATGTAGATTCTTATCTTAATTTAATAGGAAAAATGATTATTTTACTACCGAAATCATCGTTGCCGTCATCTTTGCAATGAGTTTTTCTTCCGAACTGTCATATACATATCCTTCGCAGATGGTCAGTTTTTTCCCCGCTTGCAAAACTTTACCAACAGCAATAAGTTGGTTTGTATGAGCAGGTTTTAAAAGATTGATTTTAAATTCTACACTTAAAACTTCAGTATTTTCAGGCATCATGGTGAGTGCAGCATATCCGCAGGCACTGTCTGCAATACTGGTGGTTACTCCTGCATGAAAAAATCCGTGCTGTTGGGTGAGTCCTTCTGAAAATCCACAGATAATTTTTACCCGTCCCTTTTCCACTTCTGTAAGCTGGGCGCCTAATGTTTTCATTAACCCCTGCTGATCAAAACTTTTTTGTATTCTTTCGTACATGTTGATGTTATTGTTGATTAAGATCAAGTTCCATCTGGATATTGCATCTCTTATACGGTGTTGCATGACCTGCAATTTTCTGAAATCCTAGTTTATAATACAGGTTGATGGCCGGTTTCAGAATTGTATTGCTTTCCAGATATATTTTTGAAGCTCCCACTTCTTTGGCGTGCTCCACAACAGCCTGACCGAGCAGCCAGCCAATACTTTTCCCCTGAACATCAGGAGAAACGGCCATTTTTGCCATTTCGAAATCAAAATTGGGATCATCCATCTTAATCAAAGCACAAACGCCTACAGGTTCATTTTGATAAAGGGCAACTAATATTTTTCCTCCTTTATCCAGAATATATTCTTTAGGATGATCCAGGGCTTTGTAATCGGCTTCTTCCATTTCAAAATAGGTGGAGATCCATTCTTCATTCAGCGATTTAAAGGCAGATTGGTATTTCGACTCGTAATCTACAATCTGAACATCTTTACTTTCCCGAAGTTTTTTTTGATCCTGAACTCTTTTAAACATGGATTTCTGGTCTAATAAAAATTCCCATTCTGCAATGGCTTCCCATAAATTGTGTCTGGCTTCCGCCATGATACCATCAATGGCAACATCGATGTCAGCACATTGTCCTTTGATCATTTCTTCGGCCACTGCAGCACCTTTTTCTGTAAGTCCAACGACATTTCTGCGTTTATCTTTTGAGGTAAGCTGATCTTTTACCAGTCCTGCGGTGGTCATTTCCTTTACGATTTTTGTTACCGAAGGCTGAGAATGTCCTATGTCTTCAGCAATTTGTGTAATTGTTTTTTCCCTGTCTTCTGCCAGAATGAAAAATACGGGAAACCATTTGGGAGAAAATTCCACCTGGTAAAGATCATAAATTTTAGAAGCATCTTCTGTTACTTTAGCGGTAAGTAAGCGTAATCTGCTTCCTAAAGCCATTTTTCCGGTTTTTTCGAATAAATTCATAACTGTATAATTAATTACATAACTGATTATGCAAATATATAAAACTTATTAATACTGATGATCAAAATGTATTATTTTTTTTGTCTGAAGAGCCAGTCTCTTACTCCTTCAAAGGTATAGGCAATACGCCAGGTAGCGCGGTGATCGCTTCCGCCTTGTCCCTTCATATCCGGAGGAAGTACGGTTCCGGCTTTTAGTGGAGTGTATTGGATTTTATTGCCTTTGGCAAGAATATTTTTTACATCTGCTGCTAATTCCTGCGGGTTTGCATTTCCATTAATAACAGAACGGGTAATTTTTGCCCCTTCTTTTTCAAGAGCAGCTGTAATGGCATTCATTCCGGGAAATGCTTTATCGTCGCCCTGTGAAACAATGATCCATAAATTATCATTCGCCATAGGAGCTACTTTGGAAGGATCCCACTGCCCGGCAACAAGAAATGAGGCGGCAAATAAATCAGGATATTTGATATCCAATGCAATGGACGACATGCATCCCATCGACTGTCCTGTTGTGTATAAACGGTTTTTATCAATATTATACTGCTTTGTAAGATCATTGATAAGATTTACGGTAGCATCAAGGTCTTTGGTATATTCCGATTGGTCATTTACCGTTACCACTGAATATTGCGGAGCCAAGACAAAACATTCATGTTTGGCCTGCTCTTCAGGGCTTGCCCAGATCACTGCACCCAGTCCCTGCATAAGGGTTGCTTTCGGCTCTGTACTTACGACTCCTGCATCATGAATGAACATCACCATGGGATAAGATTTGTTTTTATCATAATTTTTGGGAGTATACAGATTATAATGTACTGTGAGTCCTGTGATGGGATCTTTAAATTGGTGCTGCGTGAAATCATCTACAATAAGATTGATTACATTGCTGCTGTTCACGGAATTTCCTGTCGGCTCTATAAAATTTCCGCTGGCAGTTTCAATTTTATTTAATTGCTGAACCGTAGCATGGGCTTCTTTGATTTCAGAATTTCTGCCATTCGCAATAAAAGTAGCCGCCTGTGCATCATCTTTGGACATTTCGATGATGATGTATTTCCCGTTTTTTCCTGTTGTAGATTTTGCGGGTTTATCATTAGTATAGATCTTTGTGACGGTTCTGCCTTCTACTGAAAAAGTTTTTTTATCCAGTTTTTCATTTTTGATCTCATCAGTATATTCTACTATTGCTGCGGTGGTTTTCTGCCCGTCGCCAAATACTTCAGTTAATGCCGTTACACTTTGGATACGGCCCGTTTGTTTTTGATTGGTACAAGCCATGGTAACGGCCATACAGAGGAGTACGAGAATGTTTTTCATTTGTTTTGAATTGTGTTTTTTTAAACAAATAATGATTATTTGCCATAACTAAATTACAAAAAAAAATGATTTCACCCCTGAATCTGAACTTTCTCTGCAGCCTTTTTTTAAAAGCTTCAATAGCAAAAAATTAATGGGACTGAGGATCGAAATAAGCTTTAAAAGTAAGGGGATCTTCCGTTTTTTCTTCAGCAATTTCAAGGTATTCAAGATATTCTTCCTGATGATTTTCCAGATAAACATGTACAATCACCAGATTGATATAAAGATTTTTGTCATCGGAACCGAGATCTAATGCCGTTTCTAAATGTTCCAGCGCCTTTTCATTTTCTCCCATATCAGAATACACCGCTCCTATATTGATTAAAGCTGCCGTGTTTTGCGGATCAAGGAGTAAAATTTCATCCAGTTCTTTGATTAAAAGATCATTGATGGCATCCCAATGGTCTTCATTCTCCCATCTTTTTGCCTGAAGCTTTTTTACATTTTCCAATCTTACTTTGATATCCATGATACTGTTTTATTTTCTGTTTTAAATAAATCGTTACTCAGCCTGTGATTGTACATATTTTGTGAAATTCTTTTCTAAAAGATCAGATAAACTGTTGGCCAGTCGTATTAATTTTGGAGGTTGATACTCGTGGGCGAAGGAAAATAGCTGGTGATCGGTAAGATCATATAAAAGCAAATCCCCATCTCCATAATACCAAAATTCACCCAACACCAAAAAGCTTTTGCCTTCAAAAACTTCTATCGAAAGTGTGTTGAAATCAATTTCTATTCCTTCAAGGCTGAGCTTTGAAATGGCGGAGAAAAACGTGATCATTTCAGGGGAAAAAGTAATGCTTAAAGAAAGTTCTTTTGCTGAAATTTCTGAAAGTGTTTTGCCTTTTTCGATTGTATTGGAAGTATCAAAACTTTTCAGAAGCTGTTTGAAAAACCGGGGATAAGAGTTGGTCAGATAAGCAAAATTATCTTTAACGTACTGCTGGCGCAGTTGATCTTTTTCCTTTTCCTGTTTGACGAATGCATCAAACTCTTTTTCATAGGCTTTCCGGTAAATATTGCTTACATCAGTGTTAATATTTTGGGTTTTTAACCAATTGATAACAGCGGTTTGTCCAGCATAAGCATTACCGATACAGGTTAGATTTCCTTTAGGTTTAATTTTTAAAAAAGCTGTTCTTCCGCAAGTGATTTCCACAATGTTTTTATGCTGTTCAAACCACTGAAGCCATTCGGTTGCAGTGAGCTTACCTGTTGCTAAATCTGTAAAAGTATCGATTACCTCTTTGTTCATGCCGATAGTTATGAGTGTTAAAAAGCCAGCGAGCTTATGATTTTGCCCATCGAGAACGAAGGTAGGGGAAACATTTTTTTGTCACAACTTTTTTTATCTCCTGAAATCTGCGTTACCATTTTAGATTTCCTGTTTATAAAAATGAATGACGGCCTGTGTGTAAGCCGTCATAAGTGTATTCTATTGTCTTTCTATGGTTTTAACTGCATTTTCAAAAGATTTTTCAGTTTCGAAATACTGGCTTTTGATGTGTTTTAATAAGCTGCTGTCGGTAAGAGTCTTTTCGAGAGTTGCTGTTAAAAATGCATAGTTGGTAAAGGTGGTCGGCGTTTTAAGCATGGTATTCATCCAGTTCCACATCTGTTTCTCTCCAATTTCTTTTTCTATGGCGGCCAGTATAACCGGGGTGTAGTCGTAAGCATAAGAAAGATAATCATCGTCTTCCGGTTTTGTTTGTATGCTGCTGAAATAGCCCAAAAGCGGCTCTTCCTGAAGACCTTCTATTTTTTCTTTTATTTTTTTGTCATAAACATCTTTCCCTAGTATATTCTTTGTTACTTTCAGCGATAAATATTCAGAAAAACCTTCTGACAGCACACCTCCAAGCTCAGAGTTGAACTGTTTATAAGTTCCGAAATAATAATGGCCCAATTCATGAGCAATGAAAGGTCTGAACCAGTTTTGGGTTTTCGGGTTGAACAAACTTTTAAGTCCGTTGTCGCCCCATCCTACATTGATGATCGTTGGATAAGAAACGAAAAGCCATCCATTTTTTATAGAAGTTGGAGTGGTTTCAACGAAAGTAACCGGTTTTCCGAAGGGAATTCCCAGTTTATCCGCATAAAATTTTTTATAGGTATTGATCAATTCACTAAATTCCTTAATCTGCGCCTCACTGATCTGCGGATTTAAAATATAGGTATTGCCGATATTGGAAAAATCATAATTACCGAAGAAAAGAGTAAGTTCCAGAGGAGTATCGCTTTTAAAACGCATGCTTGAAGTTTTCACAGGGGCATTCCCATTCACGTACAACGTACTGCAGTCTTTACAGGTGAATTCTATATCATAGCGTACTTCCTCATATCTTTTGTCTTTTCGGATATCATACAGAACGGGATACCAGGCGGATTGTGTACCTTCTACCCGCAGAGAATTAGCATTAAAGGCGATATTTCCGCGCCAGTCATCTTTGGTATAATTTTCAAGGGTATCTTTGGCAACAGGAAATTTGCCGACATATTTAAACTGTACTGATTCCGGAAGGAATTTTCCGCTCTTATTCGGGAAGAAATAGGCGAGAGATTCTCCCGATGAAGTACTGTCCGATTGAGATTTATCATAAGAAAGTACCATATCATTAGGTTTCTTACTTCTGAAATGAAGAGGATTCATCCCGGAATTGAGCCGGATATAATAATCCCTGATATTGGGAATATCACTCAGCGTAAAATCACAATCGAAGGTTCCCTCTTTGATGGAAATGGCTACTTTTCCGGTTAATAAAGGTGCTTTTTCCTGTGCAGTAATGGGTAATGAGAGCAGACTGATCAATAAGAATGATAATAAAGATTTCATGGGGGTCTGAATGGTTGCCTAAATTTTATTGGATGGGCAAAGATATTACTTAAGGTTTCAATCTACAAATGTATTCACCCCCTAAACCATGAGATGACAAAAGATACTGTGAAGAAGTTCAATACGATGTATTTACAGTATGCTGTAGATATAATCGTTCTTTTTTTTGATCGAAGCATCTTGTAATTCCTTGAGCGAAAATCGCTGTCCGTTAATGTCTACAGATTGTATCTTCCAGGTATATATGAAATTGTATGTTTTTTCAATCCGTACCGTTGAGTGCCTGGGAATTTCAATACTTATAGTGGAATCTCCGGTTTGCTTTTTAGTAAGGTTTTTTAAGGCTGTATTTTTTCTGAAACGTTTGGGTTCCAGAATTTCTTCTGCATATTCAAACCCTGAATTTTCTTGAGATATAGCGGGATTAACGGCAGCTCTTTTATAATTTATGTTCACTATAGCTTTTGTTTCTGACCTGTTTTGTAGATAGAAATCCGTATCTACACTTCAACCCATCAGGATGAAACATACAAGGAAAAGGAAGTTTTTCAGCATTTTCAGGAATTATTTTTATTTCAGCCGGATCTACTATTTCTCCGCAGAAATCAAGAGCATCATCGGACGCCGCAATTCATCTTTCATTTCTGAAAACTTTTCCAGCATGGAATCATTGGGTTGGGGCTCGATGACTTCTTTAATTGTAAATCCCTGTCGTAAAAGACTGTTTATATAAGTCGTTAAAGTCCGGTGGTATTTTACAATATCTTCTCCTAAAAAATGAGTATTTCTCTTTCCTTCTGCAAAATAATTATCCACAGGCCAATGCAGTTTTTCTCCATCTTCTGCATACGTCCAATCCTGGCTTCCCTGTGCCGTAAACACTGGATGTTCCACAGAAAACACAAAATGTCCGTTTGGTTTGAGCCATTGATAGATGTTCTGCGCCATTAGATCAAAGGATTCTATATAATGAAAAGTTAAAGAGCTTAATATGATATCAAATTTTTCTGCCGGGAAGATTACGTCCTCCAAAGCTTTTCTTTCATATTCAATTCCTTTAAGATGATTAATTTCTTTAGCTTTTTCAAGCATTTTTTCAGAAAGATCAATACCTACTACAGACTGTGCTCCGTTTTCTATAGCATAGCGACAGTGCCAGCCAAAGCCGCAACCCAGATCAAGCACTGTTTTTCCGGTAAAATCCGGCAGCATTTTTTGTAAAGTATGCCATTCACCGGCACCTTCCAATCCTTTTTGAGACCGGAGCATTTTTTTATATTGGTTGAAAAAAGAAAGGTTGTCGTATTTATTTTCTTTCATAGATTACCTCAGATTATCTTCTGTTGTCTTTCATTGCCTGGATTAATTTATCATTTCTCTTGTCTGCTCTCGCATTGTTCAAAGATAATGCAGCCCAGATCGCAGCAGGAAGCCATCCAATCAATGTGATCTGTAAAATAAGGCAGATCATTCCTGTAATAATTTTCCCACGAAGGATAAAGGATAAGAAAGGAACTAAGATAGCTAGTAACATGATAATAAGTTTTAAATTTTAAAACTTAAAAATAAGAAAATTTTTACAGAGTAAAATTTTCACTAAAAACAAAAAACTCCCCTTGATCTTAGAAATCAAGGGGAGTGTAATATAAGTTTTATCCAAATGCTCTTTTCAGCAAGCTCTCCACTTTCGGTTCACTTCCTCTGAAACTTTTGTACAGTTCCATAGGATCTTTAGTACCGCCGGAAGACAGAAGGATTTTATATTTTGCGGCAATTTCAGGATTGAAAATCCCGTTTTCCTTAAAATATTGGAAAGCATCTGCATCCAGTACTTCTGCCCATTTGTAAGAGTAATATCCTGCTGAATACCCGCCCTGGAAAATATGCGAAAAACTTGGGCTCATCGCTGTTTCAGGATTTGATGGGTACAGCTGCGTAGCTTTTGTGTATTTATCTTCGAACTCTTTTACCGTTTCATGTTCCAGTTCTGCAACTTTCGTATGGTAGTTCATATCCAGAATTCCGAAACCTAACTGTCTCATCGTTTGGTATCCTTCCATAAAGTTTTTCGACTGTTCGATCTTTTGGATTTTGTCATCAGGAAGAACTTCGCCGGTTTTATAATGTTTGGCAAAAGTTTTCAGGAATTCAGGTTCATAACAGAAGTTTTCAAGAAACTGAGAAGGTAATTCCACAAAATCCCATTTTACCGAAGTTCCGGAAAGGGTAGGATACTGCGTGTTGGCCAGCATTCCGTGAAGCGCGTGCCCAAACTCATGGAATAATGTAGTCACTTCCTGGAAAGTCAGTAAACTAGGGGTGTCTTTTGTTGGTTTACTGAAATTGCAGACAATAGAAATATGAGGACGTGAGTTTTCACCGTTTTTGATATACTGGTTTTTATAGCTTGTCATCCACGCACCGGCTCTTTTGCCTTTTCTTGGGAAATAATCTACATATAATAATGATTTGTATTCACCATTTTCCTGTACTTCATATACCTTGACATCTTCATGGTATTTCTGGATATCGTTTCTTTCTTTAAAGCTAAGCCCGAAAAGCTGGCCTGCCAGTCCGAATACGGCATCCTGAACCTGATCCAGTGGGAAATAAGGTTTAAGTTCTTCATCATTAAAATCATATTTTTCTTTTCGAAGCTTTTCAGCATAAAAAGAATGATCATAAGACTGCATATCTTCGATTCCGTCAGCTTTAGCTAATTCTTTTAACTCTTCAATTTCCTTATTAGCATAAGGTTTTGCTTTGGTCAGCATTTCATTTAAAAAATCTAATACTTTACCGGGAGATTTAGCCATTCTTTCTTCAAGAACGAAATCTGCATACGTTGCATAGCCTAATAATTCTGCTTTTTGCTGTTTTAATTCAAGGATTTCCTTAATCATATGCTGGTTATCGAATTCACCGCCATCAAATGATTTTTTACCGTTAGCCAATGCCAGTTCTTTTCTCAAACTACGGTTTTCAGCATAAGTCATAAACGGGATATAGCTTGGATATTGAAGGGTAACTACCCATCCTTCAAGATTTCTTTCTTTTGCCTCTTCAGCATATTGCTCGATGATCGCTTCAGGAATACCTGCCAATTCTTCTTTTTGAGTAATATGTTTGTAATAAGCATTGGTTGAAGCCAGTACATTCTGCCCAAACTGAAGAGATTTTAAGGAAAGATCCATACTGATCTTCTTAAATTTTTCTTTGTCCTCTTCATTTAATAGTGCTCCGTTTCTTACAAAACCTTTGTAGGTTTCTTCCAAAAGCATTTCCTGTTCTTCATTAAGATCATATTTCTCTTTCTCGTCGTAGACCTTTTTAATCTTGCTGAATAAAGCCTCGTTTTGAGATATTTTTGATGAATATTCCGTTAAGATGGGAGAAACTTCCTGAGCAAGCTGCTGTAATTCGTCACTTGTTTCGGCAGAATTTAAATTGAAAAATATATTGGAAACCACATCAAGCTGCTCACCGGAGTAAGCCAGTGCCTCAATAACATTGGCGAAAGTAGGTTCTTCAGAACTAGAAACCAGAGCGTCAATCTCTTCTTCAGACTGTTGGATCAGTTCTTTGAAAGCAGGAAGATAATCTTCATTCTTAATCTCGTTGAATGGTGCGGTATGATAGGGAGTATTAAATTTTTGTGTTAAAATATTCATTTTTCAAATTTTAATTAGGGTAAAAATAATAATTCGTCTTGATCTGACAGCTGAAATGCGCAAAAATAATGCCTTACTGCTACCATATGACAAAAATGCGTTATCTTTAAAAATCTTGTCATAGGAAAAGTAGAGGGGTATGCAGAATTGCTATTTTTGAAACGGATAAAGCAGAATACAATTAAAAGATAACCTTAATATAAATAGATACTATGAAAACAATTTTGAGAATTCTTGGAGTGATCATCTTATTGATTATTGCCTATGCAGTGATTGCGATGCTCTTTTTCAGTAAAGATTACCATTTTGAAAGATCAGTCGTGATTAATGCGCCGAAAGAAAAAGTATGGCAATATACCGGGTCATTAAAAGGGTTTAATACCTGGGATCCGTTTTCTAAAGCAGACAAAAATGTTGTCATCACGTATTCCGGAGCTACAGGACAGGTAGGAGAATCCTACCATTGGAAAGGAAATGATAAAGTAGGAGAGGGTGAACAAACGGTGACTGAAGTGGCACCCAATGAAAAACTAACCACCAAATTACATTTCATAAAACCATTCGAAGGGGATGCAAAAGGTACTTTTGTGCTTACACCAGACGGAAACGGAACGAAGGTGACCTGGACGATGGATAATGAACTGAATACAATGATGAAGATCATGAAACCCATGATGGATATGAATATGAAAAAAATGTTTGATGAAGGTCTTGGAGACCTGAAAAAAATGGCCGAAAAATAAAAAAACAGCCTTGTAGAAATTACAAGGCTGTTTTTTTATCTGTGAAGCAGATAATACATCATTACCAAATAATTAAACAATTTTTTGATTTTAAGATTTTTGACTGATATTAATTATTTGACGTGTACAAAACACGAAAAGCATTCGTTAAGAATGCTTTTTTATTTACGTAATAAGACAAAATAATTCAATCTCCTACAAAATGTTTTCAAATATAATTTACTGTAATCTACATTAAACAAGGTACTTAACATAATAAAATTTTTCTCTTATGTATGATTTATGTAATTATATTTGTAACTTAATCTTAAATTCACAATTATGAAAAAACTAAAAAAATTATCTCGTGAGGACCTTAAAACAGTAAAAGGAGGAGTTAAACAAGTTTGGATTGCAGAATTTTGTGGCCAGACTGCTACTACAACTCAGGATTGGAGTCCTGAACAAGCAAATCAGTGGCTTGCTAATCTTGAAGCAAATTACTGTAATTAATGTTTATTTCACATTAATTATTTGCACTTATAACCTAATAAAAGGTATAAGTGCAATCTTATAATTAAAATAATTCTATGTATTACGATAAAAGACTACTTCAATTATTAACCTTATTTTTTAGTGTTTTATTTTATTCTCAATTGCATAAAAAAGATACTCTGCGTGGTGAATTTACCTATTTATTAAAAGCTAAATTAAATACATTAACTCCTGATTATAAACATGAAGAATTTTTTTCATTACAGATAGGGGATAAACGTGCTTTTTTTGCGAGTATTCAATCACTGAAAAGAGATTCAGTATTCCAAGCACTTCCAATAAAAACTTTAGAAAATGGAGCAAAGCTGTTAAGCTCAAAAGGAGTATCCGTTCCAAAAACAAAATTTTCCTTTACCATAATACAATCAAATGAAAATATACAGTATTTTAACCTAGTTGGAATGTCAATACTCACCTATAAAGAGCCGCTCATTAAAAATTGGAAATTGAGTAATGAAACAAAAATAATAAACACAATTAATTGTAAAAAAGCGGAAATTGCTTTTAAGGGAAGAAATTGGATCGCATGGTATTCTCCTGAAATTCCTTTACCCTATGGTCCATATAAATTCAGCGGATTACCTGGATTGATCGTTAAAATAACGGATGATAAAGAAGAGTACGATTTTGAGCTTGTAAAATCTGCATCAAATTCTGCATTAAAGGGGCGATTAATTAATATAAACGAAAATCGATATAGTGAGGCTTTTGAAACGACTCGACCAAAATTTGAAAAAGCGTTAAAAGATGCTAATTCCAATTTAATTGGTATGCTTCAAAGTTCTGAAACCACTATTATACAAGGCCAGGAAATAATTAGGCAGAGACAAAAAGAACGAGAAATAAATAGGAAATACGAAAACCCAATAGAGTTAGAACAAGATGAGTAATTAGCTAATCTTTTTTCGTTTGCTGATCATATAGTTAGTCTATACATCAGTTGAATAAATATCTTATAAATATAAATTTCATTATATATTATTATTTTAAAAAATATTATCTTTATGTAAAGATTAGATGTATGGAGAAGACCGTATTTGAGAAAAATGATATAAGAAACTTTGTAAAAGGCGTGATTGCCGAAAAGATCACCAAACTTAAAAATTTTATTGAATTTACTTTGGAAGCCAGCCGCGACATCAAAAAAACTCCAAAATATGACAGCATGAGAGAAGAAATGCAGGAGGAAATTTATCAGATGCAGCGACAGCTTGCCGCATTAAATGAACTTAACAGGAATATGTCCAGGGTTTTAAATACCGCTACCGAAAAAATTCAGCTTGGCTCACTGGTCATTACCAATAAAGCCCGTTTTTATATTTCAGTTTCATTGGGAGAATTCTTTTTTGAGGGCGACCGGTTCTACGCCATTTCTCCCGAAAGCCCAATGGCCAAAAAGATGATGGGAATGAAAGGCGGTGATGCCTTTACCTTGAATAATATTCATCAGGAAATTGTTGAGGTTTTATAATCCCTTACTTCGGTTTCTTATCACTACATTTTATGCGCACAATATCTAAAAGCTCCGAATTCTGTTTGGAGCTTATATTTTATTCATTTATAGGGTAAAGTTATTGGTTTTACTTTTATGATTAAATATGAGGTGATAAAAATTGGGTAAGTCTTTTAAAAACTCAATCATAAATAAAGCACATTCAATTCCATGTTGTAAATTTGTACTATGAATAAAGCAACCGTTTTAAAAGAAATCATAGAACAGCGCAGAAGTATATTTCCAAAAGATTATACCGACACTGAAATCTCTCAGAAGCTGATCGAGGAGATTGTAAACTCCGCAACATTTGCCCCCAACCATAAACGTACAAAACCATGGCGTTTTAAGATTTTCAAAGGAGAAGAAAAAGCAAAGCTGGCATTGGAAATGCAAACGATCTATAAAACATCGCAGCCGGAACATCTTTTCCTGGAAAAAAAATACACTGATATTGGTTTTAAAATCAACAAAGCGGATGCTGTTGTTTCTATTATCGTTAATTTCAGTGGAATGGTTCCGGAATGGGAAGAAATCGCTGCCGTTTCTATGGCCGTACAAAATATGTATCTTACCTGTACGGCAAACCATATAGGATCTTACTGGAGTTCCCCAAAAATTGTAGATGATCTTAGGGATTCTCTTACTATTGAAGAAAACCAGAAATGTCTAGGATTATTCTATATCGGAAGTTTGGAATAAGCTCATATCACTGAATAAAGAATGAAAGAAATTTCAATATTTTGGTTTCGCAGAGACCTTAGGCTGGAAGACAATACCGGCTTATCAGAAGCATTACGATCGGGATACCAGGTTATTCCGATTTTTATTTTTGACGCTGATATTTTAGATCAGCTGGAAGATAAATATGACAGAAGGGTAGATTATATCCATCAGGCTCTGGAAAAAATCAATGCTGAACTGAAAAAATTCGGAACCAGCCTTCAAACGTATCACGGAAAACCTTTGGACATTTTCAAAAAGATAGAATCTGGATATAAGGTGAAGTCGGTGTACTGCAACCGGGATTACGAACCCGCAGCCATCAAAAGAGATACTGAGGTCAAAGAATTTTTGAATGCTAAAAATGTTGATTTTTTTGATTATAAAGATCAGGTGATTTTTGAAAAAAATGAAGTCACAAAAGACAATCATGAGCCTTACACCGTGTATACTCCCTATTCCAAAAAGTGGAAGAAGACCCTCAGCCCTGAAAATGTACAGGCCGTAACGCTCAACCATGAGAATTTTCATCAGGCAGATTTCAGCAACATTTTAAGTTTAACAGAAATCGGATTCGAAAAAACGGATTTAGAGTTTGAACTTCCAACACTGGAGTCAGCAATTATTGATCATTACGATAAAAACAGGGATTTTCCGGCTTTAGATGCCACCACACATTTGGGAATTGCTTTGCGTTTTGGAACGATTTCCATCAGAACATGCGTGAAATTCGCCTTGAAACATAATGAAACATGGCTGAATGAACTGATATGGAGAGAGTTTTTTATGCAGATCTTATTTCACTTTCCGAAAGTGGTTAAACAATGTTTCAAGGAAAAATATGAACATATTCCGTGGCGGAACAATGAAGAAGAATTTGAAAAATGGTGCAAGGGAACAACCGGATATCCCATTGTAGATGCCGGCATGAGGCAGCTGAACCAAACCGGACAAATGCACAACAGGGTTCGTATGATTGTGGCAAGTTTTCTTACCAAACACCTGCTGATCGACTGGCGGTGGGGAGAAGCCTATTTTGCTAAAAAACTCCTGGATTATGACCTTTCTGCAAACAATAGAAACTGGCAGTGGGCAGCAGGTTGTGGCTGTGATGCGGCGCCTTATTTCAGGGTATTTAACCCGGATGAACAAACTAAAAAATTCGATAAAGACCTGAAATACGTGAAAAAATGGCATCCTGAATATGAAAAATCCATTTTTGAAGAGAGAATGGTAGATCATGCGTTTGCCAGAAACAGAGCTTTGGAGGCCTATAAGAAGGGTCTGGGCGAATATAATGGAAAGTAAGCCTTACAGGTGAGAAACATTGCAAAATTTAGCTTTGAACTTTAAATATTTTCACTATCTTTGCAGACTTAAATATTTAACTGGGACGAGTTCCCGTAAAATTCAAACATTATGTCAGTAAAAATCAGATTACAAAG
>Ga0153980_1000399_pt1 | contig 19904 bp, 21 predicted proteins | sample TSGA064MetaG_FD_104722 | JGI IMG/M metagenome (GOLD analysis project Ga0153980, IMG submission 104722) | Attine ant fungus gardens microbial communities from Georgia, USA - TSGA064 MetaG | ecosystem: Host-associated > Fungi > Mycelium > Unclassified | place: USA: Georgia, Magnolia Springs State... | reverse complement strand
TATACTTCTCTCCGTATGAATGAAAAAAATGTATATATAATCACCAGCCCTCATGGAACTGCCGTGAACAAATGTTGACTCTATCTCTCGTGCGGTTCTTGGTCTTTATGACCTTTACCCTTCAGGGAATCAATGCCAGAGGATGGCGCGACACGGGTGGGACTATCATCCTTGAGGAAGCGTGGACGACTCTGGACCTACTTTTCCAAGTTGGGTGATTGCACTTATCGTCATATCTGCCTGCACAAAAAAAAATTAACGCCTGAATCTGACAGAAGTACAAACGCGGCACTAGGTGGATTCAATTTCTCATTTTATTTGATTATCCGAACTAATGAGGCTCGAGGTGGTACCAATGCTGAACTGAAGGCGAATTTATTAGACATTCACAATCAGCGGCTTCGATTCATGGATGAGAACAATGTTGACTACGTGAGATGCCCAGTGTTTTTTTGGTTGGCGATCATATTTTGATGGACAATGATGATAGATGGTCATTTCCTGTGCCAGTCCTTGCATTCAAGGCATTTCGGACGTGGCCACTGCTGAAAATATGGCTGTTACGGTTAACAACATCCTCGCAGAGAGCATTTCAAACAACACTAGGCGGTTTGGGGGGTTTGCTTCCCTTTCGATGCATAATGCATCAAATGCAGCCCTGGAATTGAGGCGAACGGTGAAGGAACTCGGCTTCCTTGGTCTGTGCTTTGCAATGTGAGATCAGTCGTTACACGCTAATTGACGAATAGGCGCCTTGGTCAATGATTACCAACAATCGGGACCTGACAATGGTAAGTAGCTCAAATCGATATTGCAGCCATGAGTGACGCGCAAATTTATAGCGACTTTGCTTTATTACGACCAGCCAGAATATGATGTGTTTTGGCAGATGGTATCCGATCTTCAGGTTCCTATATATTTTCATCCGCGCACAAACATACCACAAATTAGAGATCTCACCTTGGGGCATGCCCCGTGGCTCACGGGTCCAGCACAGGAGTTTGCGGCAACACTGTCGTACCATATTTTAGGGTAAGGTGATCACAGGATATCATAGATGAAATGGGGTGTCTCAAGTGACCGGTCTAGATTGTGCACGAACGGTGTATTCGAGTAACCAAGCGGCCATATCTCTTCTATAGTTGCTGACCATATCACTGGTAGTCGCTTCCCAAAGGCTAAAATCATCGTTGGTCATCTTGGTGAACGCATCCCTTCTGACTTGTTCCGGATTGATGGACGTATGTGTGTCGTATTCAACTGGAATATCAAACTCATTCAGCACGTCCAGAACTAAAGCGCCAGATACCGCTTGGCATACCGATGAAGTTGAACGTCAGCTCGTACTGGCAAACCAACATCTGGGAGACGACATCGGGCAACTTTGCAACTGACTTGTTGCAGTTCCACGCGAATACTATTGGACTTGATCGTATCATGTATTCAGTTGACTATCCATTCGTATGTAGTTTTGATGTTGCGGTTCAGATTGCGTCTGACAGCCGAATAAGGTCGCCATTGACGAGGGTGAAGCATGGGTAAAGACACTGCCCGGAGTTTTGTCAAAGCAAGAGTTTGAAAGTCTCACACGTGGAGTAGCTATCGACGTTCTTGGATTGGACAAATAGGCGACAGATAGTTCTTGTCACACCCATGTCAAACTCAGGAGATAGCTTCAGAAATGCCATGAGGTATGCGGTGATGGTAATGGACCCGGCCAATATCATGCTCCCAATGAGGACTCAGGTGGCGAGGCTACCACTGTAGTTTGCAAGCGGAATATGTGGTTGTCAAGGCACATGTTTGCTGTGTCACGAGAATTCAGACTTGACGTTTGAATGTAAAAGGCCAGAATGAAACCAGAGAAGTACAACAAGCATTCCAGGATTACTAAGCATATGCATCAGTTACTTAATTTATGTGCACAATTTGCTAGGAAAGGGGAGTAGGTGCTACAGCAGCAAAGGATGGTGGCTGATAAATTTACTACACACTCGCAAGTTTCTGGTAGATTCCAAGGCAACTTATAGAGACATAAATATTGGAACAAAGTGCTTGGATTATCATCCTGGTAGCCCTGCTTTATACCTACAGAGATGTCAGTAACAAGGTACTTTGAAAATTTATGTGAGTAGTGTTCGTATCTGAGAGGGTCCTCGATCTGTTCACAAATGTGCCTATGGCATGTGACTCGGAAAAAGTAGCATTTTATTTCTAGTGATGGGATTCGCACGGTAGATTTGACGGCAAGGCCAGTTTGGGCGTCTCTCACAAGTCAACCATGGCCTCGGCCAGTTCTCGTGCTGTTTCTGTTGCTGTCCAGCCCCAGTTCTCTCAGTCTGCAAATCCCCGCAGGCAACAGCGTGCATCTCACTCTGTTACCACTTCTCACAACCACGAAGAGCCTTCTCAGAATTCTCCCTACCCTGATGTCCTCAATCACCCCGCTGTTGAGGCCTATATGGCTGCTCATCCACGCCGAACTATCCCCCGTTTTGGTCCGTACCTTCTCCTCCAGACCCTCGGTGAGGGTGAGTTTGGCAAGGTCAAGCTTGGCATCCATGTCCAATGGGGCGAGGAAGTGGCCGTCAAACTTATCCGTAGAGGAAATGTCGATACAGTTGTGCGCCTTTCCAAGGTTGAACGCGAGATCGAGGTTCTCAGGGTTCGCTTCTCTGTCTTTTCTTTTTCGGTCTCCGACTCACTGGTTTGGTTCCCAGACGCTCAAACATCCCAACATCGTGCGTCTTTACGATGTCATCGAAACCGACAAATACATTGGTATCATCCTTGAATATGCTTCTGGCGGAGAACTCTTCGACCACATCCTTGCACATCGATATCTCAAAGAACGAGATGCTGCAAAGCTCTTCTCCCAACTCATTTCTGGTGTTTGGTACATTCACCAAAAGAAAATCGTCCACAGAGATTTGAAACTGGAAAACCTTCTGCTTGACCGCAACCGCAATGTTATAATCACGGACTTTGGCTTTGCCAACCGTTTCGAACACAAAGCTGATGATCTTATGCGGACCAGCTGCGGCAGTCCATGCTACGCTGCGCCTGAGTTAGTCATCAGCGAAGGCCTTTATGTAGGAAGCGCTGTTGATATCTGGAGTTGTGGTGTCATCCTCTATGCTATGCTCGCTGGCTACCTTCCTTTTGACGATGATCCTGCTAATCCCGACGGTGATAACATTAATCTACTCTATAAGTATATCGTCAGCACACCCCTTTCTTTCCCCGACTACATTTCCACAGAAGCTCGTGAGCTCCTAAGCATGATGCTTGTGCCTGATCCTACACGTCGAGCTAACCTCGATAGTGTCATGCGTCATCCTTGGCTCTCGGTTCATGCTGGCTCACCAAGGACTGATGGTTCACCCAGTGCGTTTGGTAAAACTGTCGACGAACTAGAGAAAGCTGCTTTGGATCAACACCAACAACGCAGATTGGCATATCAACGACAGATGCGTGCTGCTGCCGCTGCCGCTGCATCTCAAAGTAATGCTTCTCATGGACGGGAAGCCACTCATCCAGGTGTCCCGTCTCGTAGCCGGTCTACTCAACCTGAATATCTATATGAATCCTCTGCTGATCAAGGTATCTCTCCACCGCCCGCTGCTGTGAGAAGTAACACCGCTACTGGTACCGGGACTTCCGCACCCATTGGTGCCCCTGTTGCGGGCAATAAACCCACATTTGGAAGTCCCACTGCCCAAGGGATTACACCTGATGATCCCTTTGCACATCCAGCTTCCAGTTCTGTCGGCGCCACAGCCATGACCGTCAATTCGTCCACTGCAAAGATTTCGGAGAATGTTGCTCCCATGCAAGGATACAAACACAATAGTTCTGGCAGTGGATTCAGGCACACAATTCAAGTCGAGTATGATGACCGGAGTAATAGGAGAGATGAACGTCGCACGAGAATGGGTACGGATTATCAGCATTCACAAATGCAGCCGAAACCACAGCAACCACAACTGACTCCATCCACTCCGACCATTCAAGATAGGCGCGTGACGGCGTCTACTTCTGCGGGTAAACCTTTACCTGTACCGCCACCTTCGTCTACAGCGCCCTCTGCATCCACAAAATTGTCTACTTCTCCCGCTGTGGTTTCTGCAAGGGCACAAGAACGGCAACAACAATTATATGTAAATTCCTCTCGTACGGATGCGCAGAAATCATCAGCAAACGTGCCTTCAAGTTCTTCTCCTGACCCGGCTACTGACAAGGAGACTTCGAGTGTGACTTCTTCTATTGGTAAGAAGTCGATTACTCATGAACAGCCAGTCCAGTCGCCAGCGTCACCATCACAGTCGAAGGGACACAAGAAGGGAAAATCAAGTACGGATCGATTTGCCTTGACTAAGATTTTCGGTAGTGGGAATAATGTGAGGGATAGTGCTGACGCATTAGCTGGAGATGAGAAGGAAAAAGAGAAGGCAAGGGTTAAGGGTTCACCGTTGATAGCTTCACCTGAGCGATATGGCGGTGAGAAAGAGTCGAAATTATCACCACCGCCTACCTCTGCACCGATGGAGAAGGAGAAGGAGAAGGGAAGAGACAAGGAGAACAAGGGAAGGAGGAACACATTGACGGTCATGGTTGAGCCTATATCACGCACTATACGTGGTGGCAAGATATCTGCATCGAAGACACCCACTAGTGTTCAACCTACCAACCATGGAAATACGTCATTCGCTTCACTTGCCCCTCCATCTTTACGGTCACAACCTCTCTCATCAAGTATACCAGGGACACCCACATCCAGTTCGAGGGGTACAATTACTGCCGAATCGAAAGGCGCTATTGATGGAGGCTCAAGTGCTGCATCAACTGGTGAGAAGGACTACAACATTGCAGCTACTGCCACCGCCACCACTGCTGCTTCCGTTAATGATGAAAGTGGGAATTCCGCGTCAAGTAATAAAGCGAAGAAGGTTATGGCTTGGTTTAGAGCGAAGTCAAAAGGAAGAGATTCAATGCTTGGATCGAGTACTGCGGCTGCTAGTAATCGTAGCATTTCACATTCTAGCAGGGAGGATGATCAGGGACAGGGACAGATGGTGGTTGGTGGCGCCAGTGAAGGATTTGCAATGATGTTGACGACGCCAACTTCGACTACGACGAGAATACCTCAGACGCCTGGCACGAATGGTAGTAGGCATACACCTGGATATCCGAAGAGAACTGCCTCTACGAATACAGAGAACTCTATGATGTCGTTTTCTACGTCTGGAATTGTACAGAAGATCAGGCATAGTGTGGGAGTTGGGAATAGTGTATCGAGCACGCCTAGTGGGAGTTCGAAAATTCGCAGTGGGGAGGGTAGTAGCGGTAACAATGTTGATTCATCGAAGAAGCCACATGAGAAGTTGAGGATTCATCATGGTGCAGTGGATCAAACGACGATAACGACGAGGCCGCCGGTGGAGGTAATGAATCATGTGAAGGAGATATTAGAAGGGATGGGAGTGGAGATTTATAAAGAGAGTGAGTTTAAGTATAGATGTGTGAGGCAGAAGAGGAAGAAGGGTATCGTCAATAGTGTGGATGGTAGTGATAGAGGGATGGGACAGGAGGATGTTGCGGTGTTTACGATGGCTGGGAGTGCTGCTTCTGATGGGGTATGTTTTTCATGTTTTCCTGTCTCATTTCTTCCCTTCCACTCTTCGTATTTGGGAAATCCTGTTGGTTGTGAAATAATTTTACTGATCCAATGTGTACTGTCATTTTAGGTTGATAAACGGGGCTTGCCTGCTCCTTCGCAGAGTTCCTCGTTTGGAGTGACTGGGAATATGCTTCGGGGGTTGCTGATGCGTCGACAATCGTCTCAAGTTTCTTCATCTTCCGTGCTTACTGCGAACACAAATTTAGGAGGCGGTCTATCATTTGATGACCCCTCGATCGTCGTTTCTCCCTCACCTGCTCCTAGTGACAGCAACAGAAACAATCTACGATCATCAGCTGCAGCTTCGGCGTTGTCACCCCCGGCAGTGATGATGGTAGGTGAGACGGCGTATGGAGATCCTTCACAAGATGCTGGAGATGAAGTGAGGTTTAGTGTGGAGTTGACGAGGATTGATAGATTGAATGATATGTTCAGTCTGGACATCAGAAGGTTGAAGGGGAATTTGAGGAGCTACAAGTTTTTGTATGATACCATTCGACAGTGAGTTGTTTCTCCTGCTTCTCCTTCTTTCTTTTTCTGGTTGTTGACGTTGTATATTTAGGCGCGCGGATCTTCAGAGGCTGGGTCAGTGAGCTACTCGGTGGATGAGATTTCCCGATGGCGCTTGTATTTTATCTGCACATATCAAAGCTTGAAACATCGCAAAAATTCAAGGAAAAAAATCAAAGCAGAGTATTTTTTTTTTACAATTCTTACCTTGGCATCCTTTTGGGAGGAGATTAGACGTGGATTTTCTGTTTCGGGTGGCGTTGATCGTTGACGAGTTTTTTTTCCTCATCACTTTTCTAATGTGACTGTGGTTCAGTGCTTTACTTTTTTTTTTCACCCAACTTGTCTTGGTGAAAGAGTTGGACTTTCCCCCCCTCCCCCTTCTCTCTCTCTCTTTCACGCGTAATCCTCTTTTTTTTTCATTTCTGCCAGGCTTCCTGTTGTGAGGCAAGATTTTGATAGTCAATCAGGTTTTTTTTCTTTTTTCCTTTTTGTGTTTCCTTTGTCGTGTCAGGCTGTATGTTTCAATTTTTTCGTTTCTGTTTGTCTTCAGATATAATAGGAATTTAGGGCCATACCCTAATAATGATTACGTTTCTCAGGTATAGTCGAATCAATGAGAAGTATAAGTTAGTATTGCTAGTATGACGTTCCTGAGACTGCGGGAGATGAAGACTTAGTTAAGATTGGAAAGTATTTTATAGGTCTAGATTGATAGATGGTTTTTTTTGGAATCGGAGAAATCGATCTATGGTGCACTACTTGAAGCGTAGAATTCAAATCTGTTACTAGAATTTTTCAAGGTATCTGAGTAATGAGATTCAAGTTTGATTGTCCATGACTGTAGGAAAGGAACCGCTCAGTCAGTTCTCGTACAGATCAGATTATCTTATATCGAAATCTGGCTTCTCAAGCTGGTGTTTTATTTTTTTGATAATCCCTCTAGCTTTGTTCTGATTTTTTGTGAGGTTTTGAAGGGCTTAATGAAATTAAATGGAAATTAGATGACTCTGAGGGATAGATACAATTCAGGTATCAAACTACTGAGCTGTATAACTGTTATTCAGGATATTACCAATTTCAAATCATGATCATCCTATATTACTCCGGGGGCAGCCAGGATGATATCAATTCCCAATCATGGCCGTCCTGGATCAGCCCTCCTGCTTTACCAGGCCACTTGATACCTTTGATTTGGGGGTTTCGGGCTGCAGGGTAACGAACTTGATTTACCGGCGCCGCCCAATCAAAATCAATCACTTTGAGGTCTGGGGACTCGCGCGGTGAATTTGTACGAATCATGATGTTGTTAGTTCGAAGATCTCCATGGACGTATTCCTTGGAATTAAGCCTGGTAGTGATCTTTTGGAGTGCGTCCCGTAATTGAAATAGGGCTGCATCTGATTGGAGGAATTCATATAATGTTTGCCAGGTGGATGGGTCAAGATATTCCATAATATATGCAGTTGGTGCGCCATCCACCTTTGCGAAACCATACAACTTGGGAGCCAGTTCTTCAGCTGCCAAATGATCTTGAACATTTTGCGAATATGAACCAGAGACGAGCTTGACAAATACTTTCGTATTGGGGTAGGAAGACGAGTCGAGAGTTGCAAGGAATATTTGCTGATGCACACTGGACTCGAAAGTGAGTTGGCCGATTTCATCTTGCGGTTGTGTCAATGTGCATGTCCTATATATGCGAGGAGTAGAATGTGTAAACCTGACTCCGAGTGGTTCGGATACTAGCCTGTAATTGACACGATATGAGCGACAGAAATCTGATCTTATAAGGCACTTACGGTCTCAAAGACGATACTCCCCTAGTTAATGCCCACAACAGTGTCGCTACCTCTACAGGGCGAGTGTTAGTGTGATCACGAAGCATGAAAATTGGGTTGCAAAGTGGCTCGACGATGGGTTTGAGGCCGTCGTAGAATCCACCACAAACGAATAACATAGGTCCTGGGCAAGAACAAAATAATGAATGCAAAGATCAGTAGACGGCAATGTGTACCTAGAACACAGATCAAGAAGCATGGTGCCCCATGGCTGAGAAAGTTGATGGCTGCTGCCTCAGTGCTTTCGAGGAGCACCTGCACAAGGAGGTCGTAATCCCGAGCGATTTGCATGTACACATCGGCCTCTCCATGTCCGGCCTCCCACTTATCCTCACGCAGAGCTATGACTACATTACCTTCTAGAATAACCCGATCGACCTTCCCATGGTAGATGCTCGATTTAGGTTGCAAAATGTGCCCCCTGTCCTACTTCAAAAGGTCAATCACACAGTTATCAAAAGTTTCTGTACGCTCAATTGCGTTTGTGAAAGATTCTCCCATGTCGCGACAAAGACATGAAACAGCAATGTGTGCGGCCACGACTTCAGTCGGCATCGGCTCAGTGGTCATCATGGAATTTAACAGAGTTTTCAAGTTGGAATTTGCGAAAGACGCCATGTAGCGTGCGTGCACATTGGCAGACCCCTAGCTGATCCTGGACGAAGGCAAAGGATAGGAGAGTACACTTGGACAGAACTCCAGACTTCAGGTTTTCCAAATACGGAGGGTGGCAGGAGGTTGTATAGTAATTGCTCGACTACCTTTGCAAATGACACAAATTGTTGATTCAATGCAGTCATCCCTGGAGAACTATGATTGAAACATAGCCCACCAGATGAAAACTGAAACATACCATCATCCCCTTGTGCGTTTTCAAGCCGTTTATCGAGGAACCTTCTCGCTGGCTCCTCCCACTCAGCATATGATGCTACGGAATCTATTAGATAAAGCCAGTTGCCAAATATTTTGAGGTTTGCGTCTTGGATCTCCTTTGGATATTAAACAAGTTTGTATCGTGTGCGCTACGAATGACCCTTCCTTTCTCTCTGCCACCTCCAGCATCTTCAAGACCCTCTTGTCCACCTTCTTGTCCCCTATCTTGTTCTTCTTGTTCCCTTTCTTGTTCCCCTTTTTTTTCTTGTTCTTCAACCACGAGCTTGACTGGCTGCTGGAATATACGGACCCTGACTCGTCCTCTGAGATAGTATCTAAACTGGACATGCTAGTCTATTTGTGGGATTATCCGGGACCACGTGTTCTATTTTGGGATAGTCTTCCCAGACGCGTTACCTTGGCCGGGACGACTATGAAACTCTGTGCTGACAAGAGTCCTTTCGACTTTGGGGACTCATGCGTCAGAGACTCATGGGGCGCCCTCATACCAGCTGTCTTCGTATCTGCACTTTGCCTTTTCTCATTCACTCCCATTCGCTCCATATTCGAGCCTATCACTTCACATGTCCGCTCATACCTTACACTACCTGAAGCTGAAGCGCTTATAGAACACAGACCCCTTGAGGATAAACCTGTCAGAAAAGGGAGAGAAGGCGCCTCGGATCGTGTTTCTCAGTCGCTATCGCGTACACTCATGTTCGTGTTCGTCGGGATCGTGGAGACTTTGTGCTGGGTGGCCTATGGATCCTATGTCATCTATAGCGAGGACAGTCACTGGTGGAAAGGCGCTAGAGCTCTCATCTATGCAACTGTTTGGTTATTCACCGTTATCAGCCCAGTCGCGCGTCCGAGGATGACCCCCCCATTTGATGTCTTGGTTGTCTACTTGCTGCTTTTTGCTGCAAGTATTTTGGAACTAGGAGGTTACATGTATGATCATAACTCTTTTCAAATACCTTTTCCCAATTGGGGCATTCTGACCCTAACCACCATGAATCTCATTGCAACGACGGGGATGCTAGTTGTGGTAGGAGGAATGCCCCTTGCACTACCAAGTAGCCGAGTGAAAGAAGAGGATATCGTAACACTACCTCCAATTGTTGCGCTATCTATGCTCACATACTTCTAGGGACGTACAGTCACAATCGAAGATTATACCTCGCTCTTCCGCTGGGTGACATTTAATTGGGTGTATCCTTTAGTGCGCAAGGTGAGCTTATCACTATTCTGTTGCCTATAGTGCTCTCAAAAGAAACTTCTCTAGGGCCGCTATGAAACACTGAATGAAGATGATGTTTGGGATCTGAGCCCAACTATGCAGTCGCGTCCTGTGTTCATCAAATTTGGTCAAACCAAGTTTGTGACAACGTCTTGCTTTTCATACTGCAACTTATGACAGGTTCCAGGCGATCAACTCTATTACGAAGAATCTGGACTGCGAATTCTCTCGATCTTATGTATGTCCTTAACGAGGTCCTGCTGGACAATGACTGATGCCCTTACTATGCTAGTCTCGATTTTTTCTTGACGCTTGGCAGCGTCGCATTTAACTACATGGGTCCATTCTTTCTACGGTATGCTTGCAGACGTCTTTTTGCCAAGATTCCTCACTCATAACGTCAAGGCGTATTCTTCAAGAAATTGACAACAAGGACTTATCTCGCGCAAGTAGGAATAAAGCTTACATCTATGCTCTTCTGGCTTTCCTTTGTACTATTGCGAAAGTCAGGTCTTGAATATCTACAGTATACAACGATGCTCAACAATACTGCTTTAGGCCCAGACTGATGTACAACATTTATGGTTTGGCCGTCGTGCATCCACTCGTATTCGATCAGAGCTCATGGCTTCCATATACGAGAAAGCTCTCAAGAGAAAAGACTACTCAGGTATCACCGCTCAGAATACAGCCGAGAAACAGGGAGAAACAGCAGACGACGGACAGTCCAAGAGTAAGTCGTGCTCAACAGCCGATAGAATGGAGGTTTCATGACTCCTTTCAGACAAGAGCAAAGTAGTGAACAAGGACGATGTCACTAAAGCTGACGACCCTAAAGCTGGGGCAGATGTCGGTAAAATTGTAAACCTCATGGCAGGAGATGCGAATAGAGTATGTATGCAATCTGTATCCATGTATCAGAGTCTGATCATCATTTAGATCGCACAGTCGTGTTCTGCCCTCTACCTCCTCTATGGTGCACCCTTTGAAATCATAATAGCAGGAATATTCCTATATCAGCACGTCCTTCGATATACCATCTCGAACTCACAATTAATTGTTGATGCAGACTACTTGGTTGGAGTGCATTTGCTGGATTCTGTGTCCTGCTTATTGGTTGGCCTCTTAATAACATCCTTTCACGTCGGAGTGTGAGGATTCAGAAGGGTATTTTGGCTGCAAGGGACAAACGCATGGGAGTTCTCAATGAACTCATTGGTGCTGTACGTATGGTTTCGGTTTTGGGGCTCCAAGCCTGATTTGACTTTTGGCATAGGTCAAGTTCATCAAGTTTTTCGCTTGGGAGGATGGCTGGATCAAGCGTGCACTCGATGCCCGGAATTATGAGATGCAATGGATGGTCAAATGTACAGCTTTCCCCGATTGGCGGCTTCCTTGGATCTTACTATATTTTCATAGCTCGATTCAACTCAGTAATGTTTTATGTTCTTTGGTCTTGTGCCCCCATTCTAGTTTCTATTACTTCGTTCCTCGTCTATGTCCTGCAAGGCAATGTTCTCGATGTGTCCACTGCTTTCACGGTGAGTGCTCATCTCCTGGAAGAGGATTCTTTGTGCCGATATATTCTTGAAACACCAGGCGATTGCGCTCTTTGGCATGATCAGGTGCAGTAGGTGATTGGCTGCCCTGCTCATTATTCATCTATGATATAGAATGCCACTCAACATCATTCCGACTTACATCATCCAGCTTCTCCAGGTGAGTCTGGCGATTCTTGTCACGTACCGTGCTCAGCCAGTGTGGAGACCCGCGTAGCACTTGATCGAATCGCCGTCTACCTCGACGAAGACGAAGTCTCTGACCAGGTCTCCTCCCTCAAGAAGAACGAATCCGCTCCACCCTCGGCCAGTGAAAGCCTGGACTTAGAGGATGGGTTGGGCTTTGATGATGCATCATTGAGATGGAATGAAGTACCACAACAGAAGGGAGATGATACTGGAAGCATTGTGAACGGAAAGACGCGAGATCCCTCATCAACTGGCACAGTTGTGCGTGATCCTTCTCTCAGAGAAGCCTCCAGCGATGAAGTTGGTTCTATCTCCATTGACTTCACGGCTCCTGACGAGGATCGGCGATTTGAGTTAAAGGATTTGAATATCCGATTCCCAGAAGGAGAGTTAACTATTGTCACAGGGCCTACAGCATCGGGAAAGACGGCACTCTTGGTATGTCACTGGCCACATCTTGTCTGCGCCCTGTTCACTCTGTGCTTTGTTAGATGGCTCTGTTGGGAGAGATGACGACTATTTCTGGCCGCATTGTCATGTCTAAAAAGCCTTCCCAAATTGATAATGGGCTTATGCATTCAATTTCGTATGCGGCTCAGTCGCCGTGGCTGAGGCATCAATCCATCAAGGACAACATTCTATTTGGCTACCCTTTTGACGAGGAGCGATATGACGCAGTCATTGAGGCCTGCGCGCTCGATCCAGACTTGGAAATGTTGGAAGATGGAGATCAAACGGAAATTGGTGCGAGGTGAGCCATTTGTCGGACCTAGTCTTTGAAATCAAGAGTGGTGACGCCCTTGATCAGGGGTGTAAGTCTTTCGGGAGGTCAAAAGGCCAGGGTTGCACTTGCTAGGGCTGTCTATGCGAGAACAAAATATATTTTGTTGGATGATCCTCTCAGTGCTGTCGTGAGTTTCCCCAAGGATGTGATAATAATTAACGAGATTCCTTACCTCAAAGCTTAGGATAGTCATACGTCGCGATTCCTGTTCGAGCATTTATTCCAGGGGCCATTACTTGCCAATCGCACAGTGGTATGTTTCACTTCCCTGCCTCGATCCTCTGAGCCTGATTTGACTTCGTTGCAGATTCTTGTCACGCATCATGTCGAGCTCGTTCTTCCTGGGGCTTACTATCTCATTCGTATGCTCGATGGCCGGATTGATACACACGGTACAATCAAGGATCTCCGTTCGCAGGGTGCTCTTGACAATATTGCTTACGATGCTGGAGTCCAAGTCAAGAAACGCAAAGTTACCACAAAGGCATTGCCTGCCGAGGTTGAAGAGGTAGCTGTGAGTGGAGACGCTACTGGGATGGAGACTCAGAAAGATGCTGTCACGAAGAAACCAAGAAAGCTGGTCAAGGATGAACATAGAAACACCGGTGGTGTGAAATGGAGAGTTTATAAGAGTTATCTAAAGGCTTCGTGAGCTTCCTAATGTCCAAATTCTGCTGCAGATACAGATTTTGTTTGCAGATCATACTGGACGTGGGTGATCCTTGGTGTTTTAGTTGTTATTACACAACTATTGGGCGTTGGTGAAAAGTTTTGGGTTAAGGTATGAGTTTTGTTGCTGTTTTAGCAAGTAGACTTATTTTATGATCTAGATCTGGGGAGAAGCATACGAGAAATATGGGCAAGATGGAGTTTTTGACTATGCATTCAAATCGTTCAGTGCTACTGAATCCGAGACTCTAATAAACGGATACCCTTCTTCGTACCAACAGCATTCTCATCAAATCCTAGCCCGAACATTCTCGTTTGGTATATTTGACATCAGTTGGCCGGATGCAATGAATCATCCATACTTTTATATCGGGATATACGCTGCAATTGGATTTGGAACTACATGTGCAAACGTGCTGTCGGTTGCTGCTCAGTATACTGGCGCCTTGAGAGCTTCTAGGATATTGTTCAAGTAAGTTTTCAAAAGGTGGCTATCAGCTCATAATTGATATGACTTACATAGGCAGCTACTTGTCACAGTGGTGAGAGCCACCTTCAGATTTCACGATACCACGCCTCAAGGACGGATGTTGAATCGATTTGGCAAAGTACGACACCTGATTTTGGCTAATCGCTAGCTCACAGTGAATCATGCTAGGATATTGAGACAATCGACTCTTCTTTGGCGGGTTCTCTCCAAGCTGTCAATTCATCTCTGGCTAGTTTCTTTGCTGCGATCCTTACTGTAGCGTCAGTTCTCTTCTGTTTCAATTCGAACCCTTGACCAACCGTTTTTAGGATCGTTTTCCCAGGATTCCTCATCCCGGCATTTTTCATTGGTTTTGGGTATTATGAACTTGCCATTGGCTACTTGAACACCGGACGTGATCTTCGACGCATGGAATCGAATTCTCGATCGCCTATTTTCTCTGACTTCGGTGAACTTCTGGAAGGCATTGTCACTGTCCGGGCATTCTCTGCTGAGAATAGGTTTTTGAATAATTTACACCGCAAGATTGATATCACGACCAAGGTAGAGTCTCGAAGTTGACTGATTTCAAGTTCTCCATTGCTTATACTTGTGTACTAGATGTGGTATAGCTTCTGGATGACAAACCGCTGGTTGTTGTTGAATTTTGATACTCTCGGTGGACTAGCTGTCCTTGTGACAACGATTTTCTCGATTTCTACTCTGGAAAACGGAGCGGGCTTGGCTGGTGTGTGTATCACAAGTGCTATGGCTTTCACAATGTCGGGTGAGCTGGAGGTCAGACTTTTAGTCATGCTTTTTTTACTCATTGGATCAGTTTACTGGGCTTGCCGCTTTTGGACGGGTAAAGTATCACTTGGCTATATAATAATGTTTCTCTAACAATCAGTTTTGCAGCACTCGAGTTGGATCTCAAGTATGTGTTTCCTCTCGTCTAAGCTATGACAGAGACTAATAGCAGATAGTTCCGTTGAACGTGTCGTGGAATAGTGAGACGATCTCTTGCTCAAACTTTTCAGTCCTAATCGTGTGTCCAGTCTTGATTTACCTCAAGAACCACCAGCAATAATCGAATCCAACCGGGCCCCTGCCTATTGGCCTTCTAGTAGCAACGGCCCATCCTTGATCTCTGTTGAAAATCTCACTGTCAAATATGCCCCTGAATTGCCCTCGGTCTTGCACGATGTGTCTTTTAGCTTGGGGCCGGGAGAGCGTGTTGGTTTGTTAGGCCGTACTGGTAGTGGAAAGTCGACACTCGCCATGAGTATTTTGCGCTTCGTTGGTTGCTTTCTTCTCAAAGATGTGAGCATAATGTTAACTGGGTTACAGGTTGATCCTACGGAAGGGCGGATTATCATTGATGGCATTGACATCACGACAATTGGAGTCCATGACTTGCGTTCGCGCATTGTGAGTCTAATGGTTTTTAGTAAGGCATTGAGTACTGATCTCTAAGTGATATCAGACCTTCATTCCCCAAGTATGTATTGATTTTTTTGTAGTGTCCCGTTTATAAGACATTTCCTAGGATGCCACTCTATTCTCTGGAACTCTTCGGGACAACCTTGATCCCTTTAGTGAGTCCTGCCCCACTAATTACTCCAGATGAATCATACATAACCCCGGATACAGATGAACACACCGATGCGGAGTGTCTCGACGTTCTACAGCGCGTTCAAATGATTGGCAGACTACCCGGTTCTACTTCTCGAGATCAATCTACGCTCGCGAGCCCGAACGATTCCCGTACTCCATCCATTCACCAAGAGTTCATCTCTACCTCTAATCTCGACACAGACAATGCAGGTTCCATGCTCACTACCCCGAGCACACCGACGGAGGTCGATGGTGACAAAACCAAAATCACATTGGAGACCCAAGTCTCTGCTGGTGGTGTGAATTTTTCTCAAGGGCAAAGACAGTTGATTGCTATGGCACGTGCTTTATTGCGACGGGCCTCGATAATTATCTTGGATGAGGCTACAAGTAGTATTGACTTTGCTACTGATGCAAAGATCCAGCAGACTATTCGGGAAGAGTTTACTGACAGTCTGTTGCTCACAGGTGAGCATGAGTGGTTTCGTTTTGGGGGAGGAAGCTAATTTTAGGACTAGTTGCGCACCGTCTGAGGACCGTGATCGACTATGATCGGCTTATTGTATTAGATCACGGCCAGGTTTGTGCCCTTTCTTTATTGACTTCATTACCGCTGATTGCTTCCAATGCCACAGATCATCGAGATTGGTAGCCCATGGGATCTCATTCAGAAGGAAGATAGCACCTTTAGGAACATGTGCTTGAAAAGCGGGTCATTCACTGAGTTGGAAGCAGCAGCCAGGGGAAAAGCTACAGGACTTGCTGTGGTGAATGAGGCATAGTAAATTACTGAACCTATCTATGTTTTTTGTGTCATGCGACTTCGAGGCCCCAATTTTCTATTTATACATGTCATCTTGACAATGTGAAAACAATGTGACCCGATTATTTATGCGAAGTTACCCCTTAAGATACCCCCTTCACTAGAACTAGCCCTGCTAGAGTGATAGTCATAGTAATGAAAGCAGGGATTATGAATTCAATGCTGCTATAGCATTTCTATTGAGGACCCTTCATATCTTGTTGCACTACAAAATGCTCGCTCCAAAAAAAAGTACAGAACCATCACGTGCTTCTGAAAAAGTGATTGCTCTTAATTTTCTCAATTTTCCACACCTTATCGTTTTTATAATTCTTCCATGAACCAGTGTAATCCTTGACTCCTGTCCTTTTAACCCACTCTATAATCAGACTCCTGAAGCTCCACACCTTTTCATACCTAGCTTTTTCCTTTGGACAACCAAAGTTACCTACTAGTGCTCCCTTGTCGCAAAGGCTAAATTCTCATCAATAAGATACCGTTATCATATAGCTAACATCGCTATTACCCGTCATGCAGAAGAACAGCAGTCTTGAAAATGTCGATAATGGCAATGATATAATGACAGAACTGTCATATAATGAGGACCAGGAACTTGTCGCACTGGGATATAAACCCTCATTCAAGCGGGAATTTTCGAATCTGGCTACAGTGCGTTTTTTTTTTGAGAGTCGGTTTATCGAGCAGTCATTGATTGATTGATGTAGATCAGTTTTGCATTCAGTATAATGGCGAGTACCCTCCATCGTAAATTCCAATAAACTCATCAAGTATCACAGGGGCTTTGTTCGAGTATTGCAACGACGTTTAACACTCCTTTGCTACTGGGAGGACCGGCAACTGTGCGTATGCAAAATTGAAACTAGAAGAGGTCATGGACATTGTCTAGGTCGTGTGGTGTTGGATCCTCGGTGCCTGTATGTGCTTGACACTGGGAACAAGTATCGCAGAAATTGTTAGCGCTTATCCGACTTGCGGTGGTCTGTTAGTAACCATCTATCCTATTTTTGCCAATGGCGCTCCTGCTGAATCGGAATTTCCATTCTGACTTCCAGATATACCGCATCTGCGCAGCTGACCCCGAGAAAGCACCGCGCAAAGGTACTTTTATCTATCTTGAAAGCATAAATGTACATATCTCAAATGCACGTGTAGATTGGATGGCTGGTTGGATGGCTAAACATCCTTGGTGAGCGGATAATCTATGTTTAGAGTTGGAGCCTAATGCATTTGAGTAGGCCAGATTGCCGGCGTCTCCTCTACGGAGTTTGGGCTATCGAATATGATCTGGGCTGCAGTTAGTATTGGACAGGTGAGCCATGTCATCAGGTCAAGTCTTGTTCATGGTTCAATCGTCAAATAGGGACCTGAATTACAAGTAACTTCAGTGAGATAGATCCCGTGGTATTGGTCATGACGTGTACTGAAATTTCAATCAAACCCAGAATAAAGTTGTTGGTCTGTTCGTTGGTTTGATGGTGTTTCATGGCATCCTGGTGCGTCACCCAATATATTTTTAACCCGCTTCTATCGCTCTGATCTTGCAGCTTCCTTAAGAATTCTCTGGCCACACGTCACCTTGCGAAGATGACTACCAGTTTTGTCTTTGTGAATTTGGGGACAACGTTCCGTGAGTAGATATCACTTGTTGTAATCCTACATATGATTGAAGATTTTACCAAGTTATCATTATTGTACTATTGGCAATGACACCCCGAACAGAAATGCACCCTGCGAGCTATGTCTTTGGTTCCGAAGGCATTGTCAACCAGACTGGCGGGTGGAATACGGGAATTGCGTTTCTACTTGGTCTCCTTAGTGTTCAATGGACGGTGGGTGGTCGAACTTCCTGAAGCTGATGACATTCCATTGATACGCATGCCTTAGATGACTGTGAGAAGTTCGGCATCCAAATTTGAATGGCATGACTGACCGCAATCACGCCAGGATTATGATGCCACCGCTCACATTTCGTACGTTCTCAGTAGACTCCTTGTGATTGATCGTGAATGCATGTCATCCATAGCGAAGAGGTGCATAGAGCTGCCTATGCTGCACCATCAGCCATTTTTATTGCAGGTAGGTATTGGCATACCAATGTTAGCACTTTTGTCGACTCGAATAACAGTCATCGGCACTGGCCTCGTTGGATGGTTGCTAAGTATTGTGATGATTCTGTGTTCTGGTCCCCTGTGAGTAAATAGCTATACATCTATTTCAGTGAGTAGACTTACTGAATTTGACCGGAAGGGAGAATCTACCAGGGCCCTCTGGTTCTGCTTTCCTCCAGGTATGCTCTGAGAAATCAAATACCGATATGACTTAGCAGGTTTAGGTCATGGTGGATCGAATAGGCAAGACTGGTGCTCTAATTCTGTGGGTAGGTGGCACATCTTATCGCCTGTGAGAACTAGACTGCTGAGCCTCCTGGAAGGTTCCTGTTTGTATGACAGCCTTCTTTGTCGTACAGACGGCACTTCAGGCGACTTCTAGAACTGTCTATGCTTTCAGTCGCGACCATGGTACGTGTTTGCGATCGCGACTTATGAATCTACCAGTTCAAAATATCTTAGGTCTTCCTGACCGTGGCTTCTTCGGTAAGAACAGCAATACAACTGGCACACCCTTACGTGCTGTGTGGCTTTCAACTTGCATGGGTATCCTTCCCGGTCTTTTGGACCTCGCCAGCCCGATTGCTGCGAATGCAATTTTCTCGCTAACAGCCATGGCACTGGATACCAGCTATATCATACCCATTTTCCTTCGAAGAATTTACCACAATCATCCAGAAGTCAATTTCAAACCAGGTCCTTTCTATCTAGGAAACGGGTTCTTGGGCAATTTGTGTAACTGGATGTGTATCTTGTGGACTCTCTTTATATGCATAATTTTCTCGCTACCCACTATACTCCCAGTCACAAAGGAGAACATGAATTATGCATCGGTATGTGACCTTCGCGGAGAAATATCAGTTGTTGGTCGACATCTTTGCTTAACTGAATCTAGGTAATGGCTAGTAGCGTTGTGATTCTTGCATTGTGAGTCTCGCGTTTGCTTGTTTTGTGGAGTATACTACCGATTCTTACGGATTGGAATTGATAGCGTGTGGTATGCTGTGTCCGGCCACAAACATTACCACGGACCCGAATCCAATCTCCACGAGGATGCCACTGATGAAAATAACTCGTCCGAAGAGGCCTAAAGCCTGGCCTGAAGTATTCGGACATTGGATGTTGTTCCAATTCGTTGGATGTAGACCAATATATCGGCGGCGGGAGCATTCCTATCATACTGGGAGGTTATCTGTGCTCTCAGTCATGACGAAAATGTATATAATCGACACATCCTGAAATGAACTTCTGCCCAAGTCCTATTCCATTACTGAAGCCTTGAGCAGTGGAAATACTCACCCATTCATCTTAAAGCTCATCTTGTCCATATCCAGAGGTCATTTAGCACATGCAAAGCAAGGTCGGGCTGATGGGTGGTTTGGAGTTTAGTTATGAGTATGACCTCGCATTGATCATGGTGATAGACTTGTCGGACTTCGGGAAAAGGTAGCTTGCCATGTAGTGGGCTCATATAGAATTGGACTGGTAGAGGTACTCGGTACAGGGAGGCAAAATTCTAATGGACTCTAATGGACTCTAATG